>ERZ840096.43-NODE-43-length-199877-cov-9.905651_pt1 | contig 199877 bp, 183 predicted proteins | sample MGYA00519878_ERZ840096 | MGnify/ENA primary metagenome ERZ840096 (study PRJEB31850, sample SAMEA3708865) | human gut metagenome | biome: human gut; feature: human-associated habitat; material: faeces | place: China | collected 2014 ... | reverse complement strand
GCGCCCTTGAGATGCCCCAAGCTCTTTCGATTCCCATTTGCCTTGTTTGTGGGCTACTCCTTCTGCCTGTTTTGCTCATCGCTCCCCTTTGTCTATATTAGACGCAAAAAAAGAAGAAAAGTTTCCACGATCAGAGGAAAACTGCGGAAAAATCTTTACAGGCGAAAAAATTTGCGTTATCTTAATACAAGATCAAGAGCGCCGCCGAACGGGGGAAGCCCGGTTCGGCGGCTTTTTGTGTTTGTGTGTCAGGAGGAAAGATAAAATGATCGGTGTGATCGTCAACGTGCTGGCGGTGGCGCTGGGCGGCGTTTTGGGAACGGTGTTCAGCAAGAAGCTCTCCACCCGCTTTACCACAGAGCTCAACAAGGTGTTCGGCGTGTGCGCCATCGGCATGGGTATCAGCTCAGTGCCGCTGATGCAGAACATGCCCGCGGTGATCCTGGCCGTCGTGGCGGGCACGGCGCTTGGCCTTGCGTGTCATCTGGGCGAGTGGATCAGCCGCGGCGGCGAACTGATGGAAAAGCCCATCGGCAAGCTTCTCGGCGAGAGAAACGGGGACGACGAGGACGGCCTTCCGCGCGAGGAATACCTCTCGCTTCTGGTGACGGCCATCGTGCTCTTCTGCTCGAGCGGCACGGGCATTTACGGCTGCCTTGACGCGGGCATGACGGGAAACGCGACGGTGCTTTTGAGCAAGTCGATTTTGGACTTTTTCACGGCGATGGTCTTTGCCTGCAATTTGGGCGCGGTGACATCGCTCGTGGCGGTGCCGCAGGCGGCGGTGTTTTTTGCGCTGTTTTTCGCCGCCAAGGCGATCTATCCGCTCACGACGCCGACGATGATCGGCGACTTCAAGGCCTGCGGCGGCTTTCTGCTCATCGCAACGGGCTGCCGCATCGCCAAGATGCAGGACTTCCCCGTGGCGGACATGATCCCGGCGATGGTGCTCGTGATGCCGCTGAGCGCCCTATGGACAAATTACATCGCGCCGCTTCTCTGAGCGCATGGAAAAAAGCACCGCTGCCCAAAAAGGCGGCGGTGCTTGCATTTTTGCGTTATGTAAATTATAATGAGACAGATTATTGACAACAGACGGAGGCAAACACATGAAAAAGGTCGCATTGATCACCGGCTCGTCCCGCGGCATCGGCCGCGCAGTCGCGGCGGAGCTCGCGCGGGACGGCTATGCCGTGTGCATCAATTACTATGAACGGAAGGACAAAGCCGACGAGCTTGTCGCGCTGCTGCGCGCCGAAGGCCGCGAGGCCATCGCCGTGCAGGCGGACGTGTCAAAGCGCAGCGAGGTGAACGCCATGGTCGCGCAGTGCGAGCGCGAGCTCGGTAAGATCACGCTGCTCGTGAACAACGCGGGCGTCGCCGGTCAGGCGCTCTTTCAGGATGTGACGGACGAGATGTGGGAGCGCTACTTCGGCGTGAACTTAAACGGTGCGCGCAACACCATTCAGGCGGTGCTGCCGAACATGCTGCACGAAAAGAGCGGCTGCATCGTGAACATTTCGTCGATCTGGGGCCAGCACGGCGCGTCGTGCGAGGTGACGTATTCCTGCACGAAGCACGCGCTCATCGGCCTGACGCGCTCGCTCGCGATGGAGCTGGCGCCGAGCGGCATCCGCGTCAACTGCGTTGCCCCCGGCGTCATCGAGACCGATATGGTCAAGGTACTGGGCGAGGAAACGCTCAAGGACCTTGCCGAGCAAACGCCGCTCGGCCGCCTCGGCAAGCCCGAGGACATCGCCGCGGCGGTCGCGTATCTCGCGTCTGACAAGGCATCGTTTGTCACGGGCCAGGTGCTCGCGGTGGACGGGGCGTTCGTGCTCTGAGTCAGCGCCCTGTGCTGCCAAAGCCCCCCTCGCCGCGCACGGTCTCGGGAAGGGTGTCGACCTGCTCAAATTCCATCGGCAGAAACGGCAGCAGCACGAGCTGGGCGACGCGGTCACCGTGGCGCACGGTGCGCTCTTCGTTGCTGTCGTTGTGCAGGGCGACGAAGCATTCGCCGCGGTAGTCACTGTCGATGACGCCGAGACAGTTTGCCGGACGGAGGCCCTGCTTGGAAGCTAAGCCGCTTCTGGCGACAACTGCGCCGAACGTGCCCTCCGGCAGGGCAAAGGAAAGACCGGTCGGCAGCATGGCCGTCGCGTGCGGCGGGATGATGAGCTCTTTGTCGCCATCCAGGCAGGCGTAAAGGTCGTAGCCGGCGGCGAAAGCGGAGCCGCGCGCAGGGAGCTTTGCGCCCTCGCGCAGCAGCTTGATCGAAACGTTGGACATGGGGAAGATCCTCCTCTTTTTTGCATGCGAAACATTATAAAGCCTGCGCAAAAGAAAAGCAAGCACGGTGCAAAAAGGGAGGATCTGGCACAAGAATAAGAATTTTCCCTTGCCAAACGGGGGAAGTTCTGCTATTATACTATGATGTAATGTTTCCGCCTGATGCAGGCGCTTACAAAACGACAACCTTTTTTGGAGGCTTGGATAGATGGCAAAAAACAACGATAAGCGGGCAGAACGCATGGCGAAGAGCAATCGCAACGTTAACCGTGCGATCACGGTGCTCATGGCCGGTGTCATTGCTGAATTTTATCTTTTGATGGTGAACAACTACTATGTCAAAGGCGGCGTCGGTCAGGTGCTCACGATGATGACTGTGCTTCAGGTCATCGACTACATCGGCTGTGCGCTGTTCGGCGCGGGCCTTGTCGTCTGGCTGATGCGCAAAAAGTGGACGCGCTTCGCGCCCGCCGCGCCGTGGCTCTTATGCATCGGCTTTTTCTTCGCCGTGTCGTCGATCCTGATGCTCAAGGTCTACCCGCAGGGCACGACGATGATGTGCGTGATCGTGCCGGTCGTGATGCTCATCGGCATCGTGTTCCTGCTCTACCCGCGTGAGTTTTCCGTGCAGGCCGTGGGCCTGACGGCGTCGCTTATGGCGATGTACCTCATCCACCGCGGCAGCGGGAGCGACACGTGGAGCGGCATCGTCACCGGATGCAGCATCCTCGCGATCTGCGTGGTCGCGGTGCTTGGTGTCGCTGTTTTCAAGGCGGGCAAGAACGACGGCAAGCTTAAAAAGCTCGGCGATCTTCGTATCGTGTCGCAGGACGGCGACTATAAGCTCATTTACGCTGTGCTCGCCGTGTGCGCACTGGCCATCGTGGCGGCGCTCGCCGTCAGCAGCATCGCCTACTACGGCCTCTGGGTGCTGGCGATTGGCACATTCCTCCTCGCGGTGTACTACACGGTGAAAATGATGTAAAGAAATCAAAAGGAAGGCGAGTCCATTTGGACTCGCCTTCCTTTTTTGCTTTTTATATGTCGCGACGTCCTTCTAAAGCCCGCATCAGCGTCGCGTCGTCGGCGAATTCGAGGTGGCCGCCGACGGGGATGCCGTAGGCAAGGCGCGTGACGCGCACGCCGAACGGCCGCAGCAGGCGGGCAAGGTACATCGCCGTCGCCTCACCCTCAGTGTCGGGGTTCGTGGCCATGATGACCTCTTCGATGTTCCCCTGCGCCACGCGGTCGAGCAGCGGCTTAATCTCCAGATCGTCAGGCCCCACATGGTTCATCGGCGAGATGACGCCGTGCAGCACGTGGTAGCGGCCGTTGTATTCGCGCGCGCGCTCGATGGCGACGACGTCGCGCGGGTCGGCGACGACGCAGATGACATGCTCATCACGCTTCGGCGACGAGCAGATGGGGCAGAGGCCGCCGTCCGTCAGATTGCGGCAGACGGGGCAGAACGTGACGGTGTGCTTGGCGTCGACGATGGCATCGGCAAAGGCCTTGGCCTCCTCTTCGGGCAGGCTCAGCACGAAAAACGCGAGCCGCTGTGCGCTCTTGCTGCCGATGCCGGGCAGGCGCGCGAACTGCTCAACGAGCTTTTCGAGCGCCGCGGGAAAGTATTCCATGGACTTAACCTCTCAGCTCTTTGATCTTGGCGGGGATATCCGCGGCCTTGTAGACGGCGGAGCCCGCGACGAGCACGTTTGCGCCCGCCTCGATGCAGGTTTTGCACGTTACGGCGTCGACGCCGCCGTCGACCTCGAGCTCGCAGTCAAGGTTTCTCTCGTCGATGTAGCGGCGGATGGCGGAAACTTTCGGCATCATATCGGCCATGAACTTCTGCCCGCCAAAGCCGGGCTCGACGGTCATCACGAGCACGATGTCGCACTTGTCAAGAAACGGCAGCACGGCCTCAGCGCGGGTGTTGGGCTTCAAGACGACGCCGGCCTTTTTGCCCTTGGCGTGAATTTTGTCGAGCGCGAGGTGGATCTTCTCCGGCGTGTCGGCCTCGACATGACAGGTGACGAGGTCCGCGCCCGCGTCGCAGAACTGGTCGACATAGCGCTCAGGCTGCACGATCATCAGGTGCACGTCGATGGGCAGCGCCGTGCGCTTGCGGATGGACTGGAGCACAGGGATACCGATGCTGATATTGGGGACGAAGCAGCCGTCCATCACGTCAAAGTGGACGTAGTCGGCGGTGGCAATGGCCTCGACGCCGGCGCCGAGCTCGGCAAAGTCGGCGGAGAGGATGGACGGTGCGATCTTGACGGACATGATAAGAATCCTCCTGCGAAAATTTTCTTATTCTTTATTGTAGCAAAGCGCAGGAACAAAAGCAATGCAAAAAAATGTAAAAGACACTTGACATTTCACCTGCGCAGTGCTATCCTCACAGATGTAAAGCGAACTTGACTTTGGAAACGGAGAGAAGCGATGAAAAACCACATTGAAGAGAGAAGAAAGGCGCGCGGCATGACGCAGCAGCAGTTGGCGGCAGCACTCGGCGTCTCGCGCCAGACGATCATTTCGCTTGAAAACGGGAAGTACAACCCGTCCATCCTGCTGGCGCACAGCATCGCGCGGCTTTTTGGCGAGAGAATCGAGGACATTTTCATTTTTGAGGAGGAAGAAGCATGAAGCCGAAATTCCTTAGGGGCATGAATTTGCAGGAGCAGAAAAAGTGCGGCATTCTGGTGACCGTCATCGGGGTTGTGATGTTCGTCATCGGATTTCTGCTCGGCGATGCGCACATGGGCGATTTTTACAGCGGTCTTGGCTGCGGCCTCTTTGTCTGCGGCGTGGTGCGGCTGCTGCGCGTTTACCGCCTGAGCCGCGACCCGGAGAAGGCGGCGGACTATGACGCGATGCTCAAGGATGAGCGCACGATTTACGTTGCGAATAAAGCGCGCGGCACGGCGTTTTTCGTCTGCGTCTACGCCCAGCTCGCGGCGGGGCTGCTGGCGCTGCTGGTGTTCGATCAGCCTGTCATCGGGCAGGTGTTGTGTCTTGTGACCTGCGCGCAGTCGCTTATTTTTTGTGGGACTTATTGGTACTACAATAAGAAGTATTGAAGGCAGCGCGGGGGGCTGCTTCTGTCCCCACAGCGTGTGGGGACGCGGCAAAGGGGGATATTCTCTTTCTCGGAAAGAGAATATCCCCCTTACACCCCCAAGAGAAAGGACGAGGGGAGTCCCCCTCGACCCCCGACATTGCAGGTCTGGGGCTTGAAGAGCTGCTCGGCCTGCGGAATCAGGTGCGGTGTACATGGCTTCGCCATGAATCTTCTGCGATTCGTGACTAGTATCAACCGCGCCTTACTATCGTGAGGCGCGAGTGACGTTACCTCGGCGGCAGACTGCTTGCCGAATGCGGCATTGCTGGCGCTCGCCGCATTGATTAACACTCTGGTAGACGGAAATTAGTTTGCACTTCTACAAGATGGGCAGAGCGGTAGCGGATGATAGAAGCAAATCAAATCGTATAGCAACGCTAAATGCGGCTCCGCCGCGCGCAGGCATTCACATTCCAAAGGCAAAAGACTTGCGCAAACCTGAGACTACCAATCTCAGCCTTTCTCTTGGGGTTTCAAAGGGGGTATTCTCTTTCGCGAAAGAGAATACCCCCTTTGCCTCGTGCAGCGCCGTAGGCGCTGCGATTTTGATCTCGTGCAAGAAAAATTGCAAACTTGTAAACCTTTATGAAATTTATAGGTTGACAATAGGCGGGCGTCATGTTATGATGAGCCCAGTTTTTTTGAGAAAAGGGAGAAGCACCATGAAAAACATCAAAACAAGAGACCTGATCTACTGCGCGCTGTTCGCCGCGCTGACGGCTATCGGCGCGTTCCTGCACTTCCAGCTTTTCCAGGCGACGATCACGCTGCAGTTCTTCTTCACGGCGATGGCAGGATTGCTTCTGGGCGCAAAGCTCGGCGCGCTGTCGCAGCTTCTCTACGTGGTACTCGGCCTTGTCGGCGTGCCTATTTTCGCGGCTGGCGGCGGCTTTGGCTACATCTTTAACCCCACGTTCGGTTTCCTGCTGGGCCTGATCCCCACGGCGTGGGTCATCGGCAAGATCGCGGAAAAGGACCGTTCCGTGCCGCGGCTTCTGCTCGCGTGCTTTGCAGGCCTTGCGGTGCTGTACCTTGTGGGCCTTCCCTATATCGCGTTGATCGTCAACGTCTACAAGGGCGGCAACGTGAGCGGGATGACGCTCGCCACGGCCTACATGCTGCCCTATCTCCCCGGCGACTGCCTCAAGATCGTCGTGAGTGTGATCCTCGCGCCGCGCATCCTGAAGGCCATGGAGCGCAATTCATAAAAAATTCATCAAAATGTTGCATTTGCAACTTCTATAAAACCGGTAAAATGTGGTAGACTAACGCCAGTGAAAGGCAAGCAAAACAATTCACATTTCAAGATAAACTTTATGGAGGTAGCAATTATGAAAAAGTGGCTTTGCAAGGTTTGCGGTTATATCTATGAAGGCCCCGAGGCTCCTGCGGAGTGCCCCGTGTGCCACGCCAAGAGCAACATGTTCGAAGAGGTCAAGGGTGAGCTCAAGCTCGCTGCCGAGCACGAGTTCGGCGTTTACGGCAAGACCGTGAAGAACAACCCCGACATCTCGGAAGAGGACAAGAAGTATATCTTTGACCAGCTGATGGCCAACTTCAACGGCGAGTGCAGCGAAGTCGGCATGTACCTCTGCATGGCGCGCGTTGCGCACCGCGAGGGCTATCCTGAGATCGGCCTGTATTGGGAGAAGGCCGCCTATGAAGAGGCGGAGCACGCCGCGAAGTTCGCCGAGATGCTCGGCTCCGACCTCGAGCCCAACATGAAGGCAAGCACGAAGGACAACCTCAAGTGGCGCGTCGACTGCGAGTTCGGCGCCACCGCTGGCAAGTTTGACCTCGCCCTGTGCGCGAAGAAGAACGGCCTCGACGCCATCCACGACACCGTGCACGAGATGGCCCGCGACGAGGCCCGTCACGGCCGCGCCCTCAAGGGCCTGCTGGAGCGTTACTTCAAGTAAGCCGAATCCCCTTACAAATCAAGCGATTTTCGAGAGGAAGCTGAGAAATCAGCTTCCTCTTTTTTGCGTTCCGCGGGAAGTGTGGTGTGCAACTCTATGTGCAAAATATTTTTTCGGGGATGGCACAGAACCGGCAGATGTGCAACTGCGAAAAGTGCAACCTTGCCGGTATGATACACCTTTAAGTTGCTCGCGAAACAAGAGGCGAAGCAGCAGAGGCAAAAATGAACAGCAGGAATGTTCTCATTCCTGCTGTTTTACGGTTTGCCGTGCCAGATCTCAGTGAAGGTGCGGCACTCATTCAGCCAGTCGAGATAGGTCTGCTCACGCATCCGGGCACCCAGCAGTACGAGGTAATCGCCCCGCGCACTGCCGGTCAGAGAAGCAGGATCGACATCATGGTAGGAGTTTTGGAACTGCTCATTGAGCAGCGCGAGCTTTTCGCTGCGCTTTTTGATCTGACTGGAGAGAAGCGAAAGATAGTTCTCAGAAGAAAGCCACTGCGAGAAATAGGAGCGCAGCTTAAATATATCTTTCGGCGTTGGATCGAGCGGCGGGTCCTGAATGAGCCATTGGAGGAAATCCTCACGCCCGGCATCGGTGATCTCGTAGAGCTTTTTCTCAAGCTTTTCACCCTGAATGACCGTCCGATAGCGGATCAGCCCCTCTTCGGTCAGGCGCTTGAGCTCAGGGTAGATCTGACTGTGCTTGGCGCTCCAGAAGCTGCCAAGTCCATCACTAAAAGCTTTAGAGATATCGTATCCAGTGACACTTGACTGCATCAAAAGACCGAGAATGGCATATTTTAACGTTCGCATAGGAAGGCTCCTTTTGACAATTATCAAAAATAGCATAGCACATTTTTTTCAAAATGTCCCGCACTATTTTGTCTGTTTGACCAGTATATCATGTTTTGGTTGACATGTAAATATTGACATGTTAGACTTGTGGTATCAACACTTGATAACGGAGGGCAAGCATGAGTTCTGAAAACATTTTGTTCACACCACTTTCCATTGGCAAAGTAAGCATTAAAAACCGTTTTGCCATGGCACCAATGGGACCGCTCGGCCTCGGCGATGAGCAGGGAGGCTTTAACCAGCGTGGTATCGACTACTATACGGCGCGCGCCCGCGGCGGCACCGGCCTCATTATCACGGGCGTTACCTTTGTGGATAACACGATCGAAGAGCACGGCATGCCGAACTGCCCGAATTCCACGTATAACCCTGTGCAGTTTGTGCGCACTTCTCGCGAGATGACCGAGCGCGTGCATGCCTATAATGCGCGTATCTTTTTACAGATGTCCGGTGGTTTCGGCCGCGTGACGATTCCGACGAATCTCGGTGAGTTTCCGCCGGTCGCGCCGTCGCCCATCCGGCACCGCTGGCTGGATAAAACCTGCCGTGCGCTGACGGTGGATGAGATCCACGAGCTTGTGCGCGATTTCGGCGAGGGTGCTTACAATGCAAAGCGTGCCGGCTTCGACGGTGTGCAGATCCATGCGGTGCATGAGGGCTACCTTATCGACCAGTTCGCAATTTCGCTGTTCAACCAGCGCACAGACGAGTATGGCGGCAGCCTTGAAAACCGTCTGCGCTTTGCACGCGAAATCGTCGAGGAGATCAAGCGCCGCTGCGGGCAGGACTTCCCCGTGATGCTGCGCTACAGCCCTAAGAGCTTTATCAAGGCCCTGCGTGAAGGGGCGCTGCCCGGCGAAGAATTTGAAGAAAAGGGCAGAGACCTGCCCGAGGGTGTGGAAGCGGCAAAGCTGCTCGTTTCCTACGGCTATGATGCGCTCGATGTCGACGTCGGCTCTTACGATGCCTGGTGGTGGAGTCATCCGCCTATGTACCAGAAAAAGGGCCTCTATATGCCCTATGCTAAGCTTGTGAAGGAAAATGTAAATGTGCCTGTGCTTTGCGCTGGCCGCATGGATGATCCTGATATGGCGGAAGGCGCTGTTATGGACGGCGTGTGCGATATCATCAGTCTTGGCCGCCCACTGCTGGCGGACCCCGATTACGTGAACAAGCTCCGCCGCGGCGAACGTAAGTGCATCCGGCCCTGTATCTCCTGCCAGGAGGGCTGCATGGGCCGCATTCAGGAGTATTCCATGGTCAACTGCGCGGTGAACCCGCAGGCGGCACGCGAGCGCGTAACGGCATACAATCCCGTACTGAAGGCGAAGCATGTGCTCGTGATCGGAGGCGGCGTGGCGGGCTGTGAAGCTGCGCGTGTGCTGGCTGAGCGCGGCCACAAGCCGGAAATCATGGAACGCAGCGACCATCTGGGCGGCAATTTGCTCGCCGCGGGCGCGCCATCGTTCAAAGAGGATGATATTGCCCTCGTTCGCTGGTATGAAAACGAAATGCAGCGGTTGAATGTGCCGGTGCACTTCAATGCGCCGGTCGACCCGGCGTCTAAGCTCTACGACGAGTACGACGCAGTGATTGTTGCCACCGGTGCAACGCCGAAGAAGTTCCCGCTGGGCGAAAACGCCCCCGTTTACACGGCGACAGACGCGCTGCTCGGAAAGACGCCCATTGGTGAGCGTGTGATGGTCGTCGGCGGCGGTCTGGTCGGCTGCGAGACGGCGCTCTGGCTGGCACAGGAGGGCAAGCACGTCACCATCGTGGAGGCGCTTGACCGCCTGATGGCCGTCAACAAGCCGCTCTGCCACGCCAACAGTGAAATGCTCGAACGTCTGCTGCCGTTCCACGGTGTGGAAACTCTTGTCTCGTCCAGCGTGCAGAAGTATGAGAACGGCAAGCTTCTTGTCAAGACCCCGCAGGGCGAACAGCAGCTCGACTGCGACACGGTTATCCTCTCCGTCGGCTTCCGCGAGGATCGCGGGGTGTTCGATGCCTGGGAGAACAGTGCAAAAGAGATTTATCTGCTCGGTGACGCGAAAAAGGTTGCAAACATTATGTATGCTGTGTGGGATGCCTTTGAGGTGGCGAACCACATTTGAGAACGTAGAAAGACAGTAAAAAAGCAAGGCTCTCACGAGCCTTGCTTTTTTATTATGGACTTGTTGCTTCCTTACTTGACCTGAGCGGCTCTGTACAGGAAGGTGACGATCTGGGCGCGGGTGCAGGCGTCGTCGGGGGAGAACGTCGTGGCGCTCGTGCCGGTGGTCACGCCCTTTTCGACCGCCCAGTCGACGGCGGGCGCGTAGTAGGCGTCAGCGCTCACGTCGGTGAAGCTGGCCTTTGCCGTGGCGGCGGAGCCGACCGCGCGATAGAGGAACGTCACGCACTGGGCGCGCGTGCAGCTCTTATTCGGGGAGAACGTGGTCTCGCTCGTGCCGGTCGTGATGCCGTTCTCGACGGCCCACAGGACGGCGTTATAGTAATAGTCGCTCGCGGTCACGTCGGTGAACGGGTTCACCGTGGACTTGACGGCGGGGCTGCCGGCGGCGCGATACAGGAAGGTGACGATCTGAGCGCGCGTGCAGGCGGCGTCAGGGGAGAACGTCGTGGCGGAGGTGCCCTCGGTCACGCCCTTTTCGACCGCCCAGTTGACGGCGGGCGCGTAGTAGGCGTTCTCGGGGACGTCGACAAAGGTCTGCGCGCTCTTCTTGACGAACGTACCGCTCACTTCGACCTTGCCGTCAGGCATGGTGAAGCTATACTTGCCGTTGCCGAGATCGGTGAGGGCAAGCGTGCTACCGTTGGCGTCGGTCGCGGTCAGGGAGCCGAGCTCGTAACCGTCAGCGGGCTTTGCGGTGATGGTCACATTGGTGCCCTTGGACGCAGTCGCGGGGCTCACGGTGATGGTGCCGTTCTCGGTCTTGCCAACGGTGATGGTGGAACCGGTGGAAGAGGAGGGACGGCTGGGAGCCACATAGGTCTGCGTGCTGGAGAGAACGAACGTGCTGAAATGCGTGATGTCGAACACAGCGCAGTTGTTTTCGTCGATAGTGAAGTGCTTCGCGCCGCGCTCATAGTGGTCGAGATAATACTCGGTGCGGTAGCCGTCGGACTTGTGCGCGATCTGCTTGGGGGTGAAGCCCTCAGGCAGAGGAAGCTTGACGGTAATGCTGCCGTTGAGCATGTCGTTGGAGACATCCTGGGCTTCGCCTTTCTTTTCACCGTTGACGTAAACGGTGGCAGTCGGGTCAGCTTCAAAGGTCAGGGTAGCGTTGTTGGTATTGCTCAGGTCAGAAGCAACGGCCTTGACAGCGACATTGACTACAATGGTGACGGTATCGCTTTCATCGAGCTCGGAAGCCTTAACACCAGCATCAGCAATCAACTTGTCCTGCGCATCGTCGGTCAGAGCATCAGAAACATTTTCGACAGCGGCCCTGCCGATGACAGCCTCAATAGCATTGGCATCAGTTCCTTTAATGCTCTTATCAATGGAAACAGCGACTTCATCAGTCACGATGACGGGCACTTCATCAGGCTTTTCATTGGTCACCATATAGGTGTAACCAGTCTCATCGGACTCGACGACATAGTGGTTATCGTCAACATAAGCGCTGGGGTCAACGGTGAAGTAACCGCCGGTGATAGTAAGGGTTGTATTGGTGTTGACTTGAAGAGCACCGGAGATGTTACCGCCAGTGATGGAAGCGCTTGCCTTGTTCGTTGTAGAAGGCTTGGAAGGGGTCAAATAGGAAGTATCATAGTCGTTCAGGCGAATTGCGGCAGTAGAACCGGAAATGTTACCACCGGAGATTTTGCCGATTGTACCAGCAGAGGTGTACTTATCAGAGCTGAAGTTCCAGATACCGAGACGGCCAGCGGTAATCGTACCATCAGTGATTTCGCCGATAGAACCCCAGTTCTGGATGCAGGACTCATCTGCGGAGGAGAAAGTGCCGCCGCTGATTTTGTCAATGGTGCCCTCGTTCTTGAAAGCAATGAAACCGTCCTGAGTGAATGTGCCACTGGAGATTTCACCAATCGAACCGGAATTGCAGAACAGAGAGGAGAATTTACCGACGGCGAGGAATTCACCACCAGAAATTTTAGAAATTGTTGCATTGGTGTCGTTATATACGACGTACCAGCTGTTGCCGTTTGCACTGCTTGCATCAATGCTGGCATCGACACTACGGGTAAACTTACCGCTCTTGATTTCGGTAATGGTACCGGCGTTGTAAATGGCGGCGCGGCCGTGGCTCACATTGTCAACAATGCCGCCGCCGACACTATCAAGGATGGTCAGAGTACCCTTGTTAGTGATAGTGTGTTTGCGGGAAGCTTCTGCAACAGTTTCGTCCTGAGCCGTTGCGGAGTCAACGATTTTGTGACCGTTCAGGTCGAGAGTCAGGTTTGCACCAGCGGGGATAGTAACACTTTCGATAGTATCATTCAGTAAAACCACAGTGCCGGTCTTATTAGCAGCAATAGCGGATTCAACAGTATCGTAGTAAGAACTGCCGACTTGCGCGACGGGGTTCTCAGGAACGCCACCCTTATAGGAAGTACCGGCAACAGGGGTAACTTCAATACAATTACCATTGCCATTGATCGTGGAGAGATACAGGTGGTCAATTGTGCCGTTACTGTAAGTGAAAGTTGCGCCATGGCCCTTGTCGTATTCAACATAGATGTTGTCAACAGAACCACCGCTCATTGTAAAGCTGCCGGGATTCTTTTCAGACCACTCGTTAGAGTTGACAAAGATGTTTCCGATTTTACCACCATTGATAGAAGTAAGAGCACCATTGGCATTCGCGCCGATCCAAAGGTCGGAAGCATACTGCGTATAGTGATTGTTCTTGAACGAGTCGCCGACCTCATTGCCGGTGATAGAGCCGGAGTTCATTTCGAACTGAGAAGCAGAGGTCATGTAGACGCCCGCAACATAAGAACTGGTTTTACCGCCGGTGATGGTTGCACCGTCGACAACGACTTTGCCTGCATTGCAGTAAACAACAAGAGTCTTTCCCTTGGCATCCAGAATGATATCTTTGAGCGTCAGGGTCTTCTCAGGGGTTTGTAAGCTGATGAGATTGTATTTTGTAAAATCGCCGGACGTCGAAGAAAATGTGTCAGACGCAACAATGCTGCCGCCAGTGAGGGTAACAGTGTTCTTAACGACCAGCGGAGCATTGACTTCAATAGTGCCGGAGACGGTGATCGTATCGCCATCGCTCACGCTTTCAATAGCCTGTTTTAACTCTTCTTCAGTACTGACAGTTTTGTCTTCTGCCAACGCGGCGGTGGGCAGTAGACTCAGCACCATTGTCAGAGCCAACAGCACGGATAAAAATTTAGCCTTCATGGTTTCCTCCTATAATTATAGATTTGAATTTGAGAATTTGCTGTGCGCGGGGATGTGTTTTCGTTGTTTTTTTCATCTCTCACTCTCCTTGTTTGCATCGGCGTCCACAGGACACACCTGTTTTCCTTATCATAGTATGTTCGTATGCGGAAAACAAGAGACGTTTGAAAAAAATTGCAAAGAAAACGTAAAAGTTTTGCTTAGAATCCCAAAAGAGCGCATCGCGCTGCATGCGCGCGCATAGAGATAACGGACGAAGGGGGATGAAGATATGAAAAAGATATGGCCCACAGTGCTTTGCTTACTTTTTTTGTGCTCCTGCGGCAAGGAGATCGACCGCGCGGAGGCGATGCAGGAGCAGTACAAAAATTTGGCGTCCTACGAAACGGACGTGCGCGTCAGTGTGCCGCGCGGGGACGAGACGCTTGTCTATGCCCTGCACCTGAGCGCGCAGGGCGACGCCGTGCGCGCGACCGTCAGCGCGCCGGAGGCGCTCACGGGCGTCGGCGCGGTGCTTGAGGGCGACAAGCTGACGCTGACGTTCGACGATCTGGTGCTGGACGTGGGCACGCTTTCGCCGCGCGTGAGTGCGCTCAACTGCGTACCGCTTGTGCTGCAAAATTTCCCGAAGGTGTATCTCGATAGCTCGGGCGCGGAGACGATCGGAGATGTCGACGCGCTGCGTGCCGATTTTTCACTGACGCTCAGCGGCGAAACGTTCGCCTGCTCGCTCTGGCTTGGTGCCTCCGGCACGCCGGTGTACGCCGAGATCGCGGAAAATGACAAAATTATTGCCGCGGCGGAGTTTACGAATTTTATTTTTGGTGATATACTATCGCCGGACGCAGCGCAATAGCGCGCGTCGAAACTGAAAGCAAAAGGGTGGAAGCGTCTATGGAAAGCACGCTCAAGAGGACCTGGGCGGAGATCGACCTTGACCATCTGACCCATAATTTCGAGGTCATCCGCCGCCACGTCGGCGATAAGGTGAAGCTGCTCGGCGTCGTCAAGGCAGACGGCTATGGCCACGGCGCGGTGGAGATCGCCAAGCGGCTCGAACAGCTCGGCGCGGGCTATCTCGCCGTGTCGAACATCGACGAATGCGAGGAGCTGCGCGACAGCGGTGTGACGCTGCCGATCTTAATGCTGGGCTTCACGCCCGCGGATCAGACGGCGCGCATTTTGCAGCTTCATATGACGCAGGCGGTGCAGAGCTACGACATCGCAAAGGAATTTTCCGACCGCGCGGTCGCGCTGGGCAGGAAGATGACCGTGCACGTCAAGCTCGACACCGGCATGGGCCGCCTCGGCTTTTCGTGCGACGAGGCGCACTTTGACGCGAGCCTGCGCGACATTCTGCGTGTGCTCGAACTGCCGGGACTCGACATCGAGGGAGTGTTCACGCACTTCAGCGTGTCGGACGAGGACACGACGGAGAGCGTCGAATTTACGAAATTGCAGCATGAGCGCTTCGCGCGCATGATCGAAAAGGTGGAGACGCAAAGCGGATTCCGCTTCCAGCTCCACCACTGCTGCAATGCCGGCGGCATTGCAAGCTACCCCGAATGGGCGTGGGATATGGTTCGCTGCGGCATCATCCTCTACGGCTCGGGCGACTTGGCCGAAAAGATGGGCATGCAGCCCGTCATGTCGCTCAAAACGCGCGTGGCGACGATCAAGGACTTCGCCGCGGGCGAGCCCATCAGCTATGGGCGCACATACTTTACGCAGCGGCCCAGCCGCATCGCGGTCCTGCCCATCGGCTACGCCGACGGCCTGCACCGCGCGCTCTCGAATCAGATCGAAGTGCTCACGCCCTATGGCCGCGCCAAGCAGGTCGGGCGCATCTGCATGGATATGTGCATGATCGACGTGACCGACCTCCCGCAGGTGAAGTCTGGCGACGAGGTTGAGATCTTCGGCGAGCACATCCTCTGCGCGGACGATGCTGCGCTCTGCGATACCATCCCCTATGAGCTGATGTGCGCGGTCAGCAAGCGTGTGCCGCGCGTCTATCGCTTAAACGGCGTGCCCGTCGACAAGAATTTGCAGCCGCTTTAAGAAAAGCACGCGGCATCTGTCCTCAGCATACGATGGACTGGGGGCAGAAAGACGGGGAAAGTTGCGAGCCCCCGTATAAATTCCGCCCCCGCGTGGGAGAATGACAGTGGCCCCTGAAAGGGTACTTCTTCCGCTCGGAGTGTGAATAGCTAAGTGGATATCAATGTGAAACGCGGCGATATTTATTACGCCGATCTCTCGCCCGTGGTCGGAAGCGAACAGGGCGGCGTGCGTCCGGTGCTCATCGTGCAGAACGACACCGGTAACCGCTACAGCCCCACGGTGATCGCGGCGGCCATCACCTCGCAGACGAACAAGGCGAAGCTGCCGACGCATATCGCGCTCTCCGCGCCGGACTATGGCCTGCCGCGCGACAGCGTGGTGCTGCTCGAGCAGATCCGCACGCTCGACAAGCGGCGCCTGCGCGAGCGCATGGGGCGCGTGGACGGCGAGCTGATGGAGCGCATCGACGCAGCCATCGCCGTGAGCTTCGGCCTGCAAAACACACAGTTGGTCTAACCCCTCCGGCGCGTACGGAAAGAGTGCGCGCCGGGGAGAAAATGAGGAATACAGCATGAAAAAGAGAAACAACGCCTTTGCCCGTCTGGTGGGACTGCTTTTGGTGAGCGTGACGGTGCTGACGCTGACCGTCGCCGCGACCGGCGGCGCGGGCACGAGCAGCGACCCGCTCGTGACGCTGAGCTACTTAAATGAAAAATTCCTGCCGCAGATCCTTTCCGAGGTGGACAAGAAGACCGCCTCGCGCGAACAGACGCTCTCGAGTAAGCTCACCGAGCAGGTGAAGAGCGAGACGCAGACTTTCGAGCAGAAGTACGGTGCGTCGAGCGGTAATACTTCCGGCGGCACGGCGATGAGCTTTACGGTCATCACGCTGAATCAGGGGCAAATTCTGTACATGGGTGTCGGCTGCGAGGCGATGCTGCGCACCGGCAGCGGCGTGTGCGTGGCGGCGAGCACCCCGGGCCTCATCGACGAGACGTCGGGCGCGGCGCTTGCAGGCGGCCTTGCCTTGCAGCAGAACCACCTTTACATGGCAACAGTCGACAGCCGCGGCGTGCAGGCGGGCGCGAACAGCACAAAGCTGCTCGTGCGCGGCAATTACAGCGTGCAGTAAAATCCCTACATAAAGAAAAGAGCTTGTGCATAAGATGGCACAGGCTCTTTATTTTGCGCGGACAGGAGGGGGGAGCGGTGGAGGACTGGAAAGCATTGCCGCGCGGCTCGTTTTTCCGCTCGGCGCGGCTCGACTGCGCGCTCTCACTGTTATCCGGCGCGATGGTGCGTGAGGAGGAAAGCGGAAAACTGCTGGCGCTGCCGTACAGCGAGAGCGCGCCGTTCCCGCTGCCGGAGCTCTTCTGCCTTGCCCACATCGGAACGGTCGACGGGAGAAAGTGTGTGATCTATCGCGTGAATGAGAAAAATTCGCCCATCCTGTGAAAAAATGCAAATTATGTCTACCATCCCGAAAGAAAGTATGCTATACTCTCTCTGACTAAGATGAGAAAAGAGGTTCTGCACGATGAAATGCCCCTATTGCGGATACAAAGAGAGCAAGGTCATTGATTCCCGCCCTGCCGAAGAGGGCAGCAGCATCCGCCGCCGGCGCGAGTGCCTCTCGTGTGCCAAGCGCTTCACCACCTATGAGACGGTGGAGAGCCTGCCGATGGTCGTCATCAAAAAGGACGGCAGCCGCCAGAGCTTTGACAAGCGCAAGGTCTTGAACGGCATGATCCGCGCGTGCGAAAAGCGCCCCGTTCCCTTTGAGGTGCTCGAGCAGAAGGCGGACGAGATCGAGCAGACGCTGCAGAACTCTCTCGAGCGCGAGGTCAGCACCGAGTACATCGGCGAGCTCGTCATGGACAAGCTGCGCGCCGTGGACGAGGTGGCCTACGTGCGCTTTGCCTCGGTCTACCGCCAGTTCAAGGACATCGACACGTTTATGAAGGAACTCAACAAGCTGCTCGAGGGCAAGTGAGCTATAAAATGTTCTGAATCGAAATTTCCTGCATTTCCGACAGCACCAAAAGCTGAGATTTGAGCTCCGCGACACACGCGCGAAATTCGCCCTCGTCCTGCTCGAAGGCGAAGCTGTCCGCGCGGGCAAGCAGGGATTCGACCTCGTTGAGCTCGTCGTGCTGCAAAGTGATGTGGAAATACGTCGCGTGCGCGTCCCAGCTTTCGTGAAGCGCGGAGAGATCATCGCGCACGCTGTCCCAGTTCTCCGCCTGCGCGGTGTCCTGCAATTTGTCGAGCGCTGCGCACCAGTCTGTAACTAAGCCGTCGGCGACGGCGGCATTCAAGAGCGCCGCGCCAAAGAGCGCGAGCAGCAGGCAGAACGGGATCCAGAAAAATCGCTTCATTTGGCACTGTCCTTTCCGATGCACAGAATTTTGCCCGCGCCGTCGAGCGAGAGCAGAAAAATCTCCGACGGGGCGTGGTAGCCCTGCGCGCGCACGGTTTTGTCGAGCCACGCGGCATCCAGACCCGCGAGCGAAAGGTTTTCGCCCATCACCCGCCCGTCGTTGATGAAGATGTGCGGGAGGAAGGTGTCGTCCTTGACGGGCTTTCCCAGCTGTTTAGGCGTTGCGGGCTGCTCGTCGGGATAGAGAAGGACAGAGAGCTGCCCGTCGGTTTCGAGCACCGCGTATTTGACGCTTGTGAGGTCCGTCACGCCCTGAGAGCGGAGTTCCTCGATGAGCTCGTCGAGCGTGAAGCGGTTGTGGCGCATTGCGTCCTGCTGCACCTTGCCATCTAAAATGAGCGCCGTCGGGCTGCCGCAGATCAGCCGCCGCAGGCGGATGGAGCGCACGCTCCCCCACGAGAGCAGCATCGAGAGCAGCAAGAGCGTTACGATCGGGATGACGCCGTTTAAAAGCGGGATGCCGAAATCCTGCATCGGCACGGCGGCAAGGTCCGAAATGAGCAGCGTGAGCACGAGCTCGATGGGCTCGAGCTCGCCGATCTGCCGCTTGCCGAGAAGGCGCAGCCCGACCATGATGAGAAAATAGAGCACGATCGTGCGGATAAAAGCAGTAGCCATAGTCATCCTCCCTTTTTGGGAGTTTGCCCCGCGGAGGGGCGAAATAATCGCTTTCATCCGGAGAAATCCGGTTTGAAATATATTAAAAAAACGCAGAAGTGAAAGGAGCTATGGAGTTTCTCCATCATAAGCGCCAGCGCCCGCCTTTGGCGGGACGACGAGGTGGGAAGAGAATCGAAATTTCGGCGGATGCTTCCCCGTGCCCGTGGGCGCGCACACAGCCGACAAACATGCGGGCGACCGCAGAACAAAGGGGCTGTGACCACGGGAAAAGCGACAAATGACTGCGCATTTGTCCTTTTGAAGAAGCGGCTTTGCGCCGTAAAGGGGTATTTTGCCCATTTTTCAAAAATCATCAAAAGGAGAATGTTATCATATGTGCGGAATCGTTGGATTCATTGGTCAGGAACAGGCGGCCCCCATCCTGCTGGACGGGCTCGCGCATCTGGAATACCGCGGGTATGACTCCGCGGGCGTGGCCGTCATCTCAGCGCAGGGAAAGCTGCAGGTCGAAAAAGCGGTGGGCCGGCTCAAGGTCCTCAGCGAACAGATCCACGGCGGCGCGGACCTCGAGGGCTGCATCGGCCTTGGTCACACCCGCTGGGCGACGCACGGCGCGCCGAACATCATCAACTCTCACCCCCACGTGAGCGAAAACGGCAAGTTCGCCGTCATCCACAACGGCATCATCGAAAACTACGTCGAGATCAAGGAATTTCTGATCGGTCAGGGCATCCGGTTCAAGTCCGAGACCGATACCGAGGTCGTGGCGCAGCTGCTCGAATTCTACTACAACGAGTGCCACGACTTTTTAGAGGCTGTGGGCCGCGTGCTGCGCCGCATCGAGGGTGCCTACGCCCTCGGTATGCTCTGTGCCGACTGCCCGGACCGCATCATCGCCGCGCGCAAGGACGCGCCGCTGCTGCTCGGCTACGGCAAGGGCTGCAACTTCCTCGCCTCCGACGTGACGGCCATCATCAAGCACACGCGCGACGTCGCCTACATGGAAGACGGCGAGGTCGCCGTGCTGACGCGCGAGGGCATCGAGGTCTACGACGCGCTGGAGCAGAAGGTCGAAAAGAAGCACTTTACCATCGACTGGGAGGTCTCCGCCGCGGAAAAGGGCGGCTACCAGCACTTCATGCTCAAGGAGATCATGGAGCAGCCCGAGGCGCTGCGCCGCGCGATCTCCCCGCGCATCAAGGACGGCAGGGTCATCTTCGACGATCTCAAGCTCCCCGTTGAGAAGATGCGTGAATTCACCCGCATTTTCATCGTGGCCTGCGGCTCTTCGTACCATGTCGGCATGATCGGCAAGTACAATCTTGAGCATCTGCTGCGCCGCAATGTCGAGGTCGTGCTCGCGTCCGAATTCCGCTACAGCGACCCCATCGTGGACGATAAGTCGCTCGTCATCGTGATCTCCCAGTCGGGCGAAACGCTCGATACCATGGCCGCGCTGCGCGAGGCAAAAAAGCGCGGCGGCTACATCCTCTCCATCGTCAACGTGGTCGGTTCGTCCATCGCGCGCGAGTCGGACGATGTGCTCTACACCTGGGCCGGCCCTGAGATCGCCGTCGCGACGACGAAGGCCTACTCCACGCAGCTCGCGGTGCTCGACATGATCGGCCTTGCGTTTGGCGAGGCGCTCGGCACGGTGAAAAAGGAGGAGTACAACGAGGCGGTCGCAGAGCTTCAGAAGCTGCCGGAGAAGATGGAGCAGTTCCTCGCGAGCGAGAGCTGCGAGGCCATCCCCAAGTACGCTTCCCAGTATTTCAACCACAATTCTGTCTTCTTCATCGGCCGCAACCTCGACTATGCGCTCGGACTCGAGGGCTCGCTCAAACTCAAGGAGATCAGCTACATCCACTCCGAGGCCTACGCCTCCGGCGAGCTCAAGCACGGCACGATCTCGCTCATCGAGGACGGCACGCTCGTTATCGCGCTCGGCACCTACGCCCCGCTTTTCGACAAGGCCATGAGCAACGTGGTCGAGGTCAAGGCGCGCGGCGCGGACGTTCTCGCGCTTGCGACCGAGAGCCACCGCGGCGAGATGGCAAAGACTGTCGAAAACGTCATCACCATCCCCGATACGGCGCAGATGCTGCTGCCGTCGCTCGGCGTTGTGCCGCTGCAGCTGTTGGCGTATTATATCGCGCTCCAGCGCGGGTGTGATATTGATAAACCGAGAAATTTGGCAAAGTCTGTCACTGTGGAATAAAAAAGGGAGCACCCGAAAGGGTGCTTCTTTTTTGCGCCCACAGGGCGCACTCTATTATCCCCCACACCGTGTGGGGGACGCGGGAAAGGGGGATATTCTCTTTCTCGAAAGAGAATATCCCCCTTACACCCCCAAGAGAAAGGACGAGGGGAGCCCCCCTCGACCCCCAACATTGCTGGCCTGGGGCTTGAAGAACTGCACGCGCTGCGCAGTGTGGGTGCGGTGTACATGGCTTCGCCATGAATCCCTGCGATTCGACACATCCAGCAACCGCGCCTTACTATCGTGAGGCGCGAGTGACGTTACTTCGGCGGCAGACTGCCTGCGCAGCGGCGGCAGTGCTTCGCTCGCCGCCGCTGTTAGGATTCTGCTGTGATATAAATATCTTCGGCTTGCTGTTGGGCGGCGATTAGTAAGTCTTTTGCATCGCCATAGTTTTGAGCCTCGATTTTTTCGAGCGCGTCGGTCACAGCGTTGAATAGCGTAGTGTACATTTTTTGATAGACTTCCATGATAGACCCCTCCTTAACTCTTTTTGGTTATTTTAACTCATAAGGGTTAATCTTTTCAAGAGAAAATCGCTATTCTCTATGAAAAGAAAGCGGGGGTGGTCGTGATGACAGTAGGCGAAGCCGTGCGGCGACGCATTTTGACACTGTGTGAAGAACGGAATATCACAATCAACCGCTTGAGTATTTTGAGCGGTATTACGCAATCCACGCTCAACAACATTATAAGTGGACGGAATCATACAACTACCGTTGCAACGATCAAAAAGGTCTGTGACGGCCTAAGTATTACCGTCGACGAGTTCTTTTGCCCTGAATACTTTCACGATCTGGAGCAGGAATTAAAATGAAACGACCGCGTCAGCGGTCGTTTTTATCATTTGAAAAGGCGGAGAGCGAAGCAATGCCGCCCGTCCCCCCGCAGATGTTTCCTCGAATCAGCACCATCTTCCCAATCGGCGGCGAGCGCAGCAATGCCGCCGATGCGCAGGCAGTCCGCCGCCAAACTACCGTCACTCGCGCCCCACGGAGTAGGGCGCGGTTGCAACATGAACCGACACGCAGAAGACTCATGGCGAAGCCATGTACACCGCACCTCCACTGCGCAGCGCGTGCAGCCCTTCAAGCCCAAAGCCCGCAATGTCGGGGGTCGAGGGGAACGCCCCTCGCCTTTCTCTGGGGGTTCAAAAGGGGGTATTCTCTTCGGAAAGAGAATACCCCCTTTGCATTGGCAGTGGCGCAAAGCGCCGCATGATCAATGCAGCGCCGGTAGGCGCTGCAACCTCCTGCCCTCTCGAAGGGGGAAAATCAAAAGGCAGCACCGATTCAGATGAGCATACTGACCCCGTGCGTCAGCAGCGTGATGATGCAGCCCGCGATGACGACGCCGAGGAAGATGACCGGCACGGCGCGCTTTAAGCGCATGTTGAGCACGGCGGCGATCAGCGCGCCCGTCCACGCGCCGGTGCCCGGCAGCGGGATGGCGACGAAGATCAAAAGCCCCCACGTCTGGTAGCGGAGCACGTCGGCGCTTTTCGCCTCGGCGCGCGCTTCGAGGTGCGAGATGAAGCCCTCAAGCTTTGGAATATGTATGCGCACCCATTTGAACAGCGGGCGGACAAATAAAATGATAAACGGCACAGGGATCATGTTGCCGACGAGCGACGCGGCAAACGCCACGGGGATCGGCAGCCCCATCGCAACGCCCGCGGGCAGGCCGCCGCGCAGCTCCACGACGGGGAGCATCGAGATGAGCATGGTGAGCAGCGTTTCGCCGAGCGGGGTTTCGTGCAGCCAGAGAGAAAGAGAGTCGAGCATGGTGCGCCTTTCTGAAAATGCAAGCGGTATAATACCTCATTTTAAATAAAATGATAGCACGAAACGCTTCGCCGCGCAAGGGCCGCGGGATTAAGGTTCTATAAAGGTGCAGGGCCCCGGGTGTTCCTGAAGCCCTGCGCTCTTGAGTACGATCAGCGGTTGTTCTTATTCTGGTTGTTCTGATTCTGGTTGCCGTTCTGGTTCTGATTGGTGTTTTCCTGATTCTGGTTCTTGTTCTGGTTATTGCGCTCCTTCATGTGCTCGCCTCCTTTCGCTTTTCTTGCTTGCAGACATAGTGTTGACGGGCAAAAGTAAAAATATACCGTGGGATTTTCACTTTTTCGGGCAAATTGTTGTTGACAAACCGGAAAATAGAGCATATACTACTTACGCAAAATAAAGAAGAGCGGTGCATTCGTTCTCACCCCCAGCAAAGCGAAGGGGTCAATCGTGGAAAACAAAGCCTTCGGGCTTTTTTGTGTCATGGTACGGGTGCAGAATGTTCTGTGCTCGTTTTTTGTTTGCCAAATTCTTTATGAAAAACGGAGGTGCTTCGGTATTAGCAGCAACGTGCATCAGATCAACGAAGAGATCCGGGACAGCGAGATCCGTCTCATCAGTGCGACCGGCGAGCAGCTCGGCATCATGTCTGCCGCGCAGGCGCAGCACATCGCCGACGAGCAGGGGCTTGACTTAGTCAAGATCTCGCCGCAGGCCAAGCCGCCTGTGTGCAAGCTCATGGACTACGGCAAGTTCCGCTTTGAACAGGGCAAGCGCGAAAAGGAAGCCAGAAAGAACCAGCATGTCGTCGAGATCAAGGAAGTGCGCATGTCCCCCGGTATCGACGTGGGCGATTTTAACACCAAGCTCAAAAACGCCCAGAAATTCATTGCCGACGGCAACCGTGTCAAGGTCTCTGTCCGCTTCCGCGGCCGCGAGATGGCACACACGGACATCGGCCGCGATCTTCTTGTGCGCTTTGCAGAGTCCGTCGCCGAGGTCGCCAACCTGGATAAAGAGCCGAAAATGGAAGGCCGCAGCATGTCGATCTTCCTTTCCCCCAAGGCGGGAAAGTAACTTTGAGCGCCACTACAAATACGAAAAGGAGAAACTACTATGCCCAAGCTGAAAACCCACAGCGGTTCCAAAAAGAGATTCAATCTGACCAAGTCCGGTAAGGTCAAGGTCGCCAAGGCTTTCAAGAGCCACATCCTGACCAAGAAGCCCACCAAGCGTACGCGTCGTCTGCGTCAGGGCGGCTATGCTGACAAGACCACTGCCAGCACGATCCGCAAGATGATCCCCTACAAATAATTTACAACGATACGCTTTAAGGAGGCTTATACAATATGGCACGTGTTAAAGGCGCGATGATGACGCGCAAGAGAAGAAACAAGACCCTCAAGCTCGCCAAGGGCTACTGGGGCAACAAATCCCGCCACTTCAAGATGGCCAACGAGCAGGTCATGAAGTCCCTGACCTACGCTTACGTCGGCCGCCGCCTGAAGAAGAGAGATTTCCGCTCCCTGTGGATCACTCGTATCTCCGCAGCCTGCAAGCTCAACGGCATGAACTACTCCACGTTCATGCACGGCCTGAAGACCGCCGGCATCGAGATCAACCGCAAGATGCTCAGCGAGATGGCCATCAACGATCCCGTCGCTTTCACCAAGCTCGTCGAGATCGCGAAGAACGCCTGATTTTATTCGCTAAAAAACACCGCTGCTCATGCAGCGGTGTTTTTTTATTTTCTGCACAAAATGTAGAAAAGATCATAACGACGGAAAGAGGAAGAAACGCATGAGAAAAACGCTCAAACGAAACCTGTCGTATGACGACAGGAACCACCTTTACTATGTCTCGCTCTACTACGACGGCGAAAACGGCAGGCGCGTGCGCCGCACGCGCACTTATCCCACGATGGAGCAGGCCGAGCAGGTCATTGCCGAGTATCGCCGCGCGCAGCTGCTCGGCGGCAGGAGCGCGCCGGGGGACATTTTTATGGAGGACTGGCTGCGCTACTGGATGGATGAGCTCATCAAGCCGAACTGCGAGGAAACGACGTGCCACGGTTACGAGAATATCTTGAATACCCATATGATCCCCTCTCTCGGCAGGCTCTACGTGCAGGACTTAACGCCCGTGCGCGTGCAGCAGTATTATGGCGAGCTGCGGCGAAAGGGCCTTGCCAACAACACGATCCGCAAGCACCACGTGCTGCTGCACGCGGCGCTCGGCGCGGCGGTAAGGCAGGGCATCGTGGGGGCGAATGTGACCTGCCTTGTCACGCCGCCCGCGCGTGAAGCGCCGCAGCACCGTTTTTACGATTCCAAACAGCTGTGCGCGCTTTTTCGCGCGAGCGAGGGCACAACGCTCGAGGTGGCCGTCAAGCTCGCGGGATGCCTCGGCCTGCGGCGCAGCGAGATCTGCGGTCTTAAATGGCGCAATGTCGATCTAAAGCGCGGCGTTCTGACGGTTTGCGAGGTGCGCACTGCCGTGAGCGGCAGGGCGCTTGAAAAAGCGCCGAAGTCCTACGCGTCCGAGCGGCGGCTGGCCTTTGGCGGCAATGAGGACCTCGAATCGCTGCTCAAGCGGCTGCACCGCGACTGGGAAAGGCGGCGGAAGCAGGACCCTAAATATAACCCCGAGGGCTACGTCGCCGTCAACGAGGCGGGAAAGCCCTATCAGCCGGACGTTCTGTGCCAGCGCATCGCGCAGTTCATTGCCGTGCAGGGTCTCCCGCCGATCTCACTCCACGGGCTGCGCCACAGCTTTGCGAGCGTCGCCAATAGCCAGAATGTGCCGATGTTCAGCATCTCCAAAGCGCTCGGGCACAGCTCAACATCCGTGACGAGTGCGGTGTATATGCACCTTTTCGATGACGCGGTGGGGGACGTCGTCTCGCAGGTGGCGAGCGCCATCACGGGAAAAGAGCAGTGAGCGTCAGGAAAACAGAAACGGCAGCGCGGGCAGGGCAAGAAGCAGCGACAGCAGCGCTTGCAGCGCCTTTCCCTTGAGATAATACCGCGCGGAGAGGGGAGAGGCCGCGAGCACACTGAGCGTCTGGCAGTGGACGCTCATCCCGCCCCAGCCGAGCAGCGCCGCACAGGCGAGAAAGCCTGCGCGCGAGCAGGGGAGCGACAGCACGCCGCTCGTGAGCTCTAAAAATCCAAGCAGCAGCGCGCAGGGGAGCGATGAGGCGAAGGCCTCCGGCAGAAAGTGCAGCAACAGCCGCGCAAGCACCGTGAAAAACACGACGAACGCGCTCACATTGAGGCATCCCGTCAGCGCGTTCTGCACCGCCGCGGGAAAGGCTGTGGAAAGATGCTGCGCTTTTGCGCTTTTGTGCGGATATGTTCCATGCGGCACCGGCGGCAACGCGCGGCAGATGAGCAGCCCCGCACAGAGCGCCGCGGCGACATGGATGAGATACAGCGCCGCGCCCGCGCGGCTGGACGAAAACACGCCCGCGCCGCACACGCCGAGCAGAAATCCCGGCCCTGCGTTGTTGCAGAAGGCGAGCAGCCGCTCGCCCTCGTCTCGCGACAGTGCACCGTTTTCCACAAGCTCGGCAGCTGTCCGTGCGCCGACGGGGTAGCCGCCGCAAATACCCAGCGCCAGCGCGGCCGCGCCCGTACCCGAAAGACCGAACAGCGGCCGCATCAGCGGCGACAAAAGCGCAGAGAGCAGCTCCGACGCGCCGCAGGCGATGAGCAGCGACGAGAGCACGAAAAACGGAAACAGCGACGGGATAAGCGTCTGCGCGCAGAGCAGCATCGCGTCCCGCGCCGCCTGTGCGCTGACCTCCGGCAACAGCAGCAGTGCGGAAAAGCAGCACAGCACCGCCAGAAGCGGCAAACGGTCTCTTATTTTCATGCCATCACCTGACCTTCCAGACAAGTCTATGCGCGGGGCAAGCCGAACTTGCCCGCCTGGGACAGGCAAATCCACGCGAAAGGGCGCATAGGCTTTGCCCAAAGGGGAGATGGACGATGGAACGAAACGAACGGCCGCAGCGCATGCTGGCGCGCATGGCAGAGCTCTTTGACCTGCCGGCGGACATCGTGGCGGGGCTGTGCCATGTGGAGATGCTGGGCGACCGGCAGCTCTTTCTGGAGGGACACAGCGGGATCTTATCCTACGGAACAGAGCAGATCGACGTGGGGGCGGGCTCGCTCATCCTGCGCGTGCGCGGGCAGAATTTGACGCTGCGCAGCATGACCGACAGCGAGGTGCGCATCTTCGGCAAGATCGACGCCGTGGAATATGTGAGATGAGGGAGCTATGCTGAAAAAAGCCGTCAAGCTGCTGCGCGGCAGTGTATGCGTGCGCGCAAAGAGCGCGTACCCCGAGCGGATGCTGAACCTCTGCTCCGCGCGGGGCATCGAATTCTGGGACGTCAGGTGGATCGACGATACGGCGCTGTCCTTCTGCGTGGCACGCGGCGACCTGCGCGCGCTGCGCCGTGCTGCCGAGGGCTGCGGGGCGGAGGTATCTATCGAGCGCACGGCGGGCACGCCGTTTTTCTTCGCGCGCCTGCGCCGACGCCACGCACTGTTCGCCGGCGGCATTCTGTGTGCGGCGCTGCTGCTCGTCAACTCGCTTTTCATCTGGGATTTTGAGGTCACGGGCAACGAGACCGTCCCGACTGAGACGATTTTGCATGCCCTGCGCGAGCACGGCGTCCACCGCGGAACGTTTATCTACTCGTTCCGCTCGCAGGATATCTGCAACCGCGTTTTGCCGGAGCTCAAGGACCTCTGCTGGGTGGCGGTCAACGTGCGCGGCTGCAAGGCCTATGTGCAGGTGCGCGAGCGCGTGCGCGCACCCGAGCGGGTAAACGAGAGCGAGCCGACGAACGTCATCGCGGCAAAGCCGGGCCTTATCACCAAGGTCCGCGCGCTGGATGGGGAGAAAAGAGTCCTGCCCGGCACGAGCGTACAGCAGGGCCAGCTTTTGATCGCGGGCGTGGTGGACACGGGCGGCACAGAAAAGCCGAGCGTGACGACGCGCTTTTTAGCGGGCAAGGGCGAAGTCTGGGCACGGACATGGTACGACCTCACCGTCCGCGTGCCGCTCACGTATGAAAAGAAGGTTTACACCGGAAAAGAAAAGCGCAGCCATACCTTGATTTGGGGCGAGAATCGGTTGAAAATTGGTGCAAAAGGGAGTAGCATTTGCAATGTTGATTGTGATAAAATAAAGAATCAAACACAATGGACGCTTTTTGGCCTTTTTGCCCTGCCCGTCACATGGGAGACGGAAACGTTGCTGCCCTACGAATTGGAAATAACACCACGTTCCCGCGCCGACGCGGAGGCGCAGGGAAAAGACATGCTCGAAACGTATCTTGCCGCCCTCTTGGGGGAGACTGGCAGCGTGACGCAGCGGCGCTTTTCGACCGCTGTGGAGGGCGACACCCTCGTCGTGACGCTCTCCGCCGAGTGTGAGGAGCAGATCGGAAAAGAGGTGCCCATTGCCGTCAGTGAAGGATAACACCGTCAGCCGCGACCGGCCGGCGTCAACATTTTTTCAGGAGGAAACACAGCATGGAACAGCGCATCAGCATCGAACGCATGGAGCAGGCGGTCAATTTGTTCGGCTCATTCGATGAGAACGTGCGGCTGATCGAATCGGAATTCAAGGTCACGGTGTCCAATCGCGAGGGCGAGCTGCGCGTGAACGGCGAGGTCGAGGACACGATGCTCGCCACGAAAGCACTCAACGCGCTCTTAACGCTTTCGAACCGCGGCGAACCCATCACCGAGCAGAATGTGCGCTACGTGATCTCGCTCGTGCGTGCGGGGCAGGAGGAGCGCATCAGCGAGCTGACGCAGGACGTCATCTGCATCAGCTCCAAGGGCCGCCCCATCAAGCCCAAAACCATCGGACAGAAAAAATACATCGAGTCCGTTTTGAAAAATACCATCACCATCGGCGTCGGCCCCGCGGGTACGGGCAAGACCTACCTCGCCGTCGCCGCGGCGGTCGCGGCGTTCCGCGAGCGCAAGGTGAACCGCATCATTTTGACGCGCCCCGCAGTCGAAGCGGGCGAGCGCCTCGGCTTCCTGCCGGGCGACTTGCAGAGCAAGGTCGACCCGTACCTGCGCCCGCTGTACGACGCGCTCTTCGATATGCTCGGCGCGGAGACGTACCAGAAATATTTAGAGCGTGGCAATATCGAGGTCGCGCCCCTTGCCTACATGCGCGGCCGCACGCTGGACGACAGCTTTATCATTCTCGACGAGGCGCAGAACACCTCCTGCGAGCAGATGAAGATGTTTTTGACGCGCATGGGCTTTAATTCCAAAATGGTCATCACCGGCGACGTGACGCAGATCGACCTGCCGGCGGACAAGCCGAGCGGCCTGAAGCAGGCGGTGCGTGTGCTCAGGGATGTTGAGGGCATCGGCATCTGCGAGCTGACCGATCAGGACGTGGTGCGCCACGTGATGGTCCAGCGCATCATCAAGGCCTACGCGGACTATGAGGCCGCGCGGAACGAAAAGAGGAAAAAGTAATGGCAAAGAGACATTATCTCCCCATCACGGCGGACGTGCCCGGCGTGAGCGACAGCAAATGCGCCTTCATCCGCAAGGTCATCCGCACGGCGCTCGCCGCCGAGGGGGTGGACTTTCCCTGTGAGATCGACGTGCGGCTGACGGACGATGAGACCATCCACGAGATCAACCGCGAAATGCGCGAGGTCGATCGCGCGACGGACGTGCTGAGTTTCCCGATGTTCGAGCTTACCCCCGGCGAGCTGCCGGGTGAGGAGGACGCCGACCCCGGAACGGGCCTCGCCCCGCTCGGCGATATGGTCATCTCGCTCGAGCACGTCGCCGCGCAGGCGAAGGAATACGGCCACTCCAACCGCCGCGAGCTGGCGTACCTGGTGACGCACTCGGTGCTTCACCTTCTGGGCTACGACCATCTGGACGAAGGGCCGATGAAAGCGCAGATGCGGGAACATGAAGAGGCAATTATGAAATTGCTCGAACTCGAGCGGTGATAATTCCACACAGGTGCGGAGGGCAATGCCGCCTGCGGGCGGCAAGACCACACCCCCCATTTTCTTTCCCGAGAAAGAAAACGGGCGGTGCGGCCGTCCAAAAGAAAGGCGTTAGATTGGCAGTCTCAGGTTTGAATAAGCCTTTTGCCTCCGGAATGAGAATGCCTGCGAGCGGCTTTGCCGCGTTAGCATTGCAAGACGACTTGCCTCTGCTTCTATTATCCGCTGCCGCTCTGCTGATCTTGTAGGAGTGCTGACTAATATCCGTTTACCGGAGCACTCTACAATGCGGCGAGCGCCAGCAATGCCGCATTCCGCACGCAGTCTGCCGCCAGACAAACGTCACACGCGCCTCACGATAGTAAGGCGCGGTTGAGAGTGGTTACGAATTGCAGGGGTTCATGGCGAAGCCATGTACACCGCACCCGATTACCCGCAAGGGGTATGCCACATCCGTAAGGCAGCAGAGCTGCCAACGGCTGTGCAATGCGCAGCGCGTGCAGCTCTTCGAGCTCCAATCCGGCAATGTCGGGGGTCGAGGGGATCTCCCCTCGCCTTTCTCTGGGGGTTCCAAAGGGGGTATTCTCTTTGGAAAGAGAATACCCCCTTTGCCCCGCGTCCCCACGGCAGTGGGACAGAACACCGCGCCCTTTGGGCATCCAAAAAGAGAATACAGCTTTCGCTGTATGAAAAAAACGTTCAACGAACAAAAGAAAGTTGAGGATCACCTATCATGAACAAAACGAAAACCGCTATGATCACTGTCTGCGGACGGCCGAACGTCGGCAAATCCAGCCTGACGAACGCCCTTGTGGGCGAGAAGATCGCCATCGTGTCGAACAAGCCCCAGACCACGCGCAACCGCATTTACGGCGTGGTGAACCGCGGCGACACGCAGTACGTGCTGCTCGACACGCCTGGATTCCACAAGGCGCGCAACCGCCTGGGCGACTACATGGTCAAGGTCACGCGCGAATCCATCGCGGACGTGGACGCGGTGCTGCTGCTCGTTGAGCCAGTGGCGCACGTCGGCATCCCTGAGGCCGAGCTCATCGAAAAGATCAAGGCTTCTCATCTGCCGGCGATTTTGTGCATCAACAAGATCGACACTGTCGAGAAAAAGGACGACCTGCTCGCCGTCATCGCGGCCTACAGCGAGGCGTATGCGTTTGACGCCATTATCCCCATTTCCGCGCGCACGCACGAGGGGCTGGACGATCTGATGAACGAGCTCGGTAAGTACGCCTCTGAGGGCCCGCAGCTCTTCCCCGACGGCATGACGACCGACCAGCCCGACCGTCAGGTCGTGGGCGAGATCGTGCGCGAAAAGCTGCTGCGCAACCTCGATAAAGAGATCCCACACGGCACGGCCGTCGAGATCACGCGCTTTATTGAGCGCGACGACGAGGTCATCGAGGTCGACGCGACCATCTACTGCGAAAAGGCGAGCCACAAGGGTATCATTATCGGCAAAAACGGCGCGATGCTCAAGAAGATCTCGACCGAGGCCCGCCGCGACATCGAGCGCTTCATGGGCACAAAGGTCTACCTCGAGACTTGGGTCAAGGTCAAGGAAAACTGGCGCGACAATATGAACTATATCAGAAGCTTCGGCTACGATGAACAGTAAGCTGCGCAGAAGAGGGGAAACGCCGGTTTTCCTGCGAGCGTGAGCAAGCCGCCGCGTGCGCGGCGTCATTCGGAGCGTCAGCGGAGAATGCCATGGGGCGAATTCATTTCGCCCGTCAATGGCTTAATGGGTTCCCGCGCGGCGGCAGGCCGCGTGGGACAAACTGGCGCGACAATATGAACTATATCCGCTCGTTCGGCTACGACGAGCAGTAAGAAAGAAAAACATGTCCGATAAGAAAGAAAAGAAGACCGATGACAGCGGCAATTGTATGATTTTTGGTATGCTGATCGGCATGAGCATCGGCTTTGCACTGGGGCAGCCGCTTTTTAACAACATGGCCGCCGGTATGGCGAGCGGTACGTGCATCGGTATGGCGATCGGCTGCTTCATTGACTGCATCAAAAAGCAGTAATAAATTTTCCCAGCCATAGTTCGCGGGAGTTTTCCTCATGCTAAGCATGAGGTGAGGAATTTGCGAAACGGATATTTCGCGCTGTTTTTGAAAACCGGGGAGCCGATTTTTTATTTACTGGCAGTAAATGATACCCCTTGAAGGGTGAGGGATTTTTCCCCTGCACCGTGCAGGGAATGCGGGAAAGGGGGATATTCTCTTTCTCGAAAGAGAATTCTTCCTTTTTCGCACAGGTGCGAATGTCAATGCGGCACAAGTGCCGCGTGATGCGACCCCCATTTTCTTTCCCGAGAAAGAAAACGGGCGTCGCCCGTCCAAAAGAAAGGCGTTTCCCATTGCAAGCGAGCAGCTCGAAGAGCTACAATGCTTGCCGATTGCACCGCCCTGTGCGCGGCGTTGCCGCGGTTGGCGTTGCTATACGATTTGACTTGCTTCTATCATCCGCTGTTGCGCAGCCGTTGGCGGCTCTGCTGCCTTACGGATGCGGCACACCCCTTGCGGGTGCCGCTCTGCCCATCTAGGAGTACGCAGTAATTTCCGTCTACCGCCAGTCTCCACAATGCGGCGAGCGCAGCAATGCCGCATTCGGCAGGCAGTCTGCCGCCGTTCTAACGTCACTCGCGCCTCACGACAGTAAGGCGCGGTTGCTGGATGTGTCGAATCGCAGGGATTCATGGCGAAGCCATGTACACCGCACCCACACTGCGCAGCGCGTGCAGTTCTTCAAGCTACAGACTGCCAATGTGCGGGGTCAAGGGGTAAGACCCCTTGCCTTTCTATGGGGGTTCCAAAGGGGGTATTCTCTTTGGAAAGAGAATACCCCCTTTGTCTCGCGTCCCCCTGCGAATAGGGGGACAAAAAGCAGCAGCGCTTTCACGCTGCAAAAACCCACCGCGCAGCGCGCGGACAATAAGGAGTTATTATGTTAAAAAACGTCAAATGCGCCCGCTGCGTCAAGTGCGGGAAAGAATACGAGGCCACGGCGAACCTCACGAACTGCTCGTGCGGCGGCATTCTCGACATCATCTATGACTACGACTACATCAAAAAGAACCTGACGAAGGAAACGCTCAAGTCCCGCCCGAACACGATGTGGCGCTATCGCGAGCTGCTGCCGGTCGAGGAGACGACACCCGACACGCCGCTGCGCGTGGGCTGGAGCCCGCTCTACGAAGAGCCGCGCCTTGCAAAGCAGCTCGGCCTCAAAAAGCTCTGGGTCAAGGACGACGGCCAGAACCCGACGGCTTCCTTAAAGGACCGCGCCAGCGCCATGGCGGTCGCCAAGGCTGCGGAGGCGGGCGCGAAGATCATCGCCTGCTCGTCCACGGGCAATGCGGCGAGCTCGCTTGCGGGCAATGCCGCGGCTGCGGGCATCAAGACCTTTATCTTCGTTCCCGAGCGCGCGCCCAAGGGCAAGGTCGCACAGCTGATGACCTTCGGCGCAAACGTCATCTCCGTCAAGGGTAACTACGAAGAGACCTTCGAGCTTTCAAAAAAGGCCATCGACAAGTGGGGCTGGTACAACCGCAATGCGGCCATCAATCCGTACCTCTCCGAGGGCAAGAAGACAGTCTCGCTTGAGATCGCCGAGCAACTCGACTGGAAGATGCCGGATTATCTCGCCATCTCCGTCGGCGACGGCTGCACCATCGCAGGCGTGTGGAAGGGCCTCAAGGACCTGTACGCCATCGGCTTTATCGACAAGCTCCCGCGCCTCATTTCCGCGCAGGCCGAGGGCTGCCACCCCATCAACCGTGCCATCGCGGAGAACAAGCCCTGGGAGCCGATGGAGGAGAACACGCTGGCCGACTCCATCGCCGTCGGCGTGCCGCGCAACGCGGACAAGGCGCTCATGGCGATCCGCGAGTCGAACGGCATCGTCGTGAACGTGACGGACGAGGAGATCATGGCGGCGCAAAAGCTGCTCGGCACGACCTGCGGCGTCTTCGGCGAGCCCGCGGGCGTCACTGGCACGGCGGCGGTGAAGAAGCTCTGCGAGCAGGGCGTGCTCGGTGAGAACGACACGGTCGTCTCTGTCGTGACGGGCAACGGCCTCAAGGACGTGGCGAACGCCATCAAGTTCTGCGGCGAGCCGATGAGCCTGCCGAACGACCTTGACCTGCTGGTCGAGGAATTCGACAAGCGCGGCATCAAGACCGAAGCGTAACAGAAAAAGAAGAACCCCGTGAATCGCTTGATCCGCGGGGCTCTTTTCATACAAAATACTTTTTGACAAATGGGATCTGGTGAAGCAGCGCTGAGACGAGGAACGACAGCGCGCCGATGATCAATGTCAGCAGGGGAACGGAGAAAAACACGTTGAGTGACAGCGTGTTAAAGTGCAGAAAAATGTCGAACGATTCGATGAACAGCGGGTGTACGAGGTACGCGCCGAAGCTCCAGCGCGACAGCGCGCGAATGCACCTGTGACACTTTTCGCTTAAGTTCGGGAAGTTCAGATGCTCTTTGGCAAAGACGAACAGCCCCACGCAGACAAACAGTACATTGAGCGAATCGTAGCCGTAGAACAGCTCTGTTGCCGCGCCCTGCAAACGCGAGGCGAATGACGTCAGCACGACCGTGAGGACGAAGCCGAGCACACCGAGCGCGTAAAGCACACGCTTTGCGGTCAAGGAAAACTCCTTGCGGACCAAATAGTAACCGAGCACAAAGTAGGGGACGAAGCCGAGCGTGAAATGATAATAGAATTTGCCCGTGAGCGCCTTGAATTCAGCGCAGTACTGCCACGAGAGAAGCGACACGGCCGACGCGATCTGCGGCAGCAGGAACGTAAAGATGAGCGTGAGCAGTAGAAAATAGCGCAGGAGCTTTTCATCCCGCACGATGGCGCGCAGAAACGGCACGATCAGATACAGTCCCACGATCATGAAGAGAAACCACATGTGATAGTGACCGTTGAGAAACTGTTGCAAAATAAGGTTCGTCGGGCATCCCTCGAAGTTCACCATGAAGACGGCGTAGAGCGCCGACCAGAAGATGAACGCTGTGACAAGACGGAGAACATTCTTTTTGAGAATGTGCAAAAGACTCTGCGAGCCGGAGAGGAACAGCGAGCCGCTGATCATCACGAAAACCGGAACAGCCCAGCGGACGGCACTGTCGTAAAGGTTGAAGGCTTGCCAGGCTCTTGAATAGACGTCCGTATCGGCCCAGTGCTGCGCGGACAGATGCAGCACGATGACGGCGAAAGTCGCCAGAATGCGCAGTACGTCGAAATACGCGATGCGCTGCGGTTGTGTCTGTTCCATACTTAACGTTCGACCGCCTTTTCAGGATCGGCGTTCTCTGCTGGTGCGGTCTCCTCGGCAGCGGGGGAGGCAGACTCATCCGCTGCGGGCTCTGCCGCGACGGCTTCGGCCTCCTGCGCCTGCTGGGCGGCCATGGCCTCGGCGCGGCCTTCTTCGCGCGCCTGCTTTACGGCCTCCTCGCGGGTCTTTTCCGCCTTGGCGCGCTCCTTTTCGACCATGTGCTGAGCGTGCTTATTTTGCAGCTTGAACACCAGCCGCAGCACGAACACGAACACTACGATCGCAAGGCCGAGCCAGCTCCAGAACTTGAGCTCGAAGAGCGTCTTGACCGTCCAGTACTTCGCCTGCATGCCGAGGAAGCAAAACAGGATCGACACGGCCAGCGCCGCGCCGAACAGCAGCACCCACAGCACCGACTTGACGGCGCTGTGCTTGCGCACGCGCAGGTGCGCGATCAAAAACAGCAGACTCAGCAGAAAAAACGCAGGGAACTGCGCAAATAAAATTTCCCTCAGATCCATATCTTACCTCACAGTGCGCATTTGCCGCGCTTCAAGTATTCGCCCATCTTGCCGCCGACGACCTTGCCGCCGTCCACCTGCAGCTGACCGCGCAGGTAGACCTTCGACACGCCGCCATTCGTGCGGAAGCCCTCGAACGGCGTGTAGCCCGCCTTGGAGAGCATGTCCGCGCCGTGGAGCACGTGACTCGCGCCGGGATCGTAGACGACGATGTCGGCGTCGCTGCCCGCAGCGATGACGCCCTTGCGGGGGTAGAGACCGTAGAGCTTGGCGGGATTTTCGCTCAGCGCGCGGCAGACGCCGCCGAGCGAGAGCTTGTTTTCATTGATGGCCACAGTGTAGACGACCTCGCCACGCGTTTCGACGCCGGGAAGACCGCCGGGGATCTTCGTAAAGTCGTCGCGGCCCATGTCCTTCTGCTCGAGCGTGAACGAGCAGTGGTCGGTCGAGATGGTCTGCACCTCGCCGCGGCGCAGCGCCTTCCAGAGCGCTTCACTGTCCTCCTGCGAGCGGATGGGCGGCGCGCAGACATAGCGCGCGGCGGAGGAGAAGTCGGGATCGTAGTAAACGCCGTCGTCGAGCGCCAAATACTGCGGGCAGGTCTCGACATACACGGTCTGTCCGCGGCGGCGCGCCGCGGCGATCTCGTCAAGAGAAGCACGGTTCGTCGTGTGGACGATGATGACGGGCGCGTCAGCCGCCTGCGCGATGCGCAGCAGACGCGAAACAGCCTCGGCCTCTAAATAGTCGGGGCGGGAGATCGGGTGCGATACGACGTCCGCGCCCAAACCGCTCGCCTTGAGTTCGGCGATGCGCGCGTCGATGACGCCCGCGTTCTCGCAGTGGACGCCAGCGATGCCGCCGCGGACCTTGAGCGCTTTCAGCGCGCGGTAGACCGCGCCGTCGCCGATCATCATGGCGGGGTAGGTGAGGTACATCTTGAAAGACGTGATACCGGCGTCGAACATCGCGTCGAGCTCAGACTCGATGCTCTCGTTCCAGTCGTCGATGGTCATATGGAAGCCGTAGTCGCAGTAGCACTTGCCATCGGCCTTTTTATGCCAGAGATCAAGCCCATAGGCAAGGGATTCCCCTTTATTGGGGCAGGCAAAGTCGATGACCGTCGTCGTGCCGCCGCGGATGGCGCTTTTGCTGCCGCTTTCAAAGTCGTCGGCCGTCGTGGTGCTGCACACATCGAGATCAAAGTGCGTGTGCGCGTCGATAAAGCCGGGGAAGAGCATGCAGCCCGTCACGTCGACGACCTCGCTCTGCGCGGCGAGCTCGGGCGGGATGTGGCCAAGCATTTCGACCTTTTCCCCGTCGATGAGCACGTCAGCGCGGCGGCAGCCGCGGCCGCTGACGACATAGCCGCCTCGAAGCAGTGTTTTCATGGAAGAACCCTCCTTTGAAAAAATACCGTTCCAAATTAGCAAAAGCATAGCATACTTTTTACCTGATTTCCATAGAGTTTGGAAAAAATGTGAGAAGCGCCAAGATTTTTGCCGCAAATTCGGAACAATGCCGTATTGAGAAAGTAGCAGACATACGATACAATAAAATCATACCACATTCCGCTTTTATTTGTACAAAAAGCGAACTTTTGGCGCGCAGACCAACTGAGAGATGTGAAAAGAAGCTGTGTGTCACGAAGAGCGGACAGAGAAAAAGCGGAGTGAAAAAATTGAGGAGGAAAACACTATGCGCAAGTTCCTATCCGTCCTGCTCGCAATGGCGATGGTTCTCAGCCTGACTGTGACCAGCTTTGCGGCGGACACCGCCGCTGACGCGAAAGCTGAGATGGCGGGCAAGACCGTCATTCTGCATACGAATGACGTGCACGGTGCGGTCGAGGGCTATGCCTACATCGCACAGCTCAAGGCCGACTATGAGGCCAAGGGCGCCGAGGTCATCCTCGTCGACGCCGGCGACTTCAGCCAGGGCACGACCTATGTCAGCTCCACCAAGGGCGCTGATGCGGTCACGATGATGAATGCCGCGGGCTACGACGTCGTCACCCTCGGCAACCACGAGTTCGACTACGGCTATGCCCAGCTCAAGGAAAACATGAGCAAGGCCAAGTTCAAGGTCGTCTGCGCGGACGTCTTCAATGAGGACGGTACCCCCATCTTCGATGCGAACTACACCTACACCACCAAGTCCGGTGTGAAGGTCGGCTTCTTCGGCATGGAGACCCCCGAGACCCAGACCAAGGCCAACCCCGCGCTCATCAAGGGCCTGACCTTTGCTGACAAGGACGCCTTCACCACGGCTGCCGCCGATCAGGTCGCGGCGCTCAAGGATGCGGATGTCGTCATCTGCCTTGCGCATCTGGGCATTGACGCTGAGTCCGCTCCTTACCGCTCCACCGATCTTTACGCCGCAGTCAAGGGCATCGACTTCATCGTCGACGGTCACTCCCACACCGTGATGACCAAGGGCGAGAAGGGCGAGCCCATCCAGTCCACCGGTACCGCATTTGCCAACATCGGCGTGATCGTCATCGATGATGCCAGCAAGAAGATCGAGAGCAACTCCCTTTATGAGATCAAGGAAGACACCGCCAAGGACGCGACCATTGCCGCCGCCGCGAAGACGATCGTTGACCGCGTCAACAAGGAATACGGCGTTGTGTTCGCCAAGAGCGAGGTCACGCTCAACGGCGCGAAGGCCCCCAACGGCAACCGCGACAGCGAGACCAACAACGGCGATCTCATCACCGATGCAATGCTCTGGAAGGTCATGCAGAACAAGGAAGGCCTGACCGTCGATGCTGACCATGTGGTCGCCATCACCAACGGCGGCGGCATCCGCGCTGCCATCAAGCCGGGTGATGTCACCAAGAAGGACATCAACACCGTTCTGCCGTTTGGCAACACGGTCGCAGTCATCTATGTCACCGGCGCAGAGCTTCTTGAAGCGCTCGAGGCTTCCACCTACAGCCTGCCCGTCGGCGGCTTCCCGCAGGTTGCCGGCATCAACTTCACCCTCTCCACGGCTGTCGCTTATGATGCCAATGCTGAGACCTATCCTGCTTCCACCTACTATGGTCCCAAGAGCATCAACCGCGTGGTCATCAACAGCATCAACGGCAAGGAATTCAAGGCCAATGAGGTCTACGCCGTTGTGACGAACAACTTCTGCGCCGGCGGCGGCGACACCTACTATGCCTTCGCTGCTGCTTCCGCACAGTTCGATACTGGTATCCCTCTGGACGAGGCTGTGATGGAGTACGTCACCACCGAGCTCAAGGGCGTGATCGGTGCGCAGTATGCCGCGCCTCAGGGCCGCATTCTGATGAACCCGTTCAAGGATGTCAAGGTTTCCTCCTGGTTCGGCAAGTATGTCATCGACCTCTACAATGACGGCATCATCAACGGAACCTCCGCCACCACCTATGCGCCCAACGACACCCTGACCTGGGCTGCCGCGCTCAAGCTCCTGCTTGTCAGCCACGGCGATCTCAAGGCTGCGGACGCCACCGGCGCCGACTGGAGCAAGAACACCATCGCCAAGGCTGCGGAGCTGGGTCTTGTTGCTGCCGATCTCGACGGTGCGAAGGCCATCTCCCGCCTTGAGTTCTGCCAGGTCGCTGCCAAGCTCAACAAGCTTGCCGAGTCCAAGACCGAGAGCAAGTTCACCGACTGCACCGACGGTTACGTCATGGCGCTCGTCGACGCGAAGGTCATCAACGGCATGACCGAGACCACCTTCGAGCCCGATGCCTCTCTGACCCGCGCGCAGATCGCCAAGATCATCTATCAGCTGAACCTGATCGAGAAGTAAGGCAAAATATAAACGCAAAAAGAGCGCTGCTTAAAGCAGCGCTCTTTTTTGCTTCCAACAGGGAAGAGGGAGCCGGGGCATCGCCCCGGCTCCCTCGTTTTTCGCTTTGCTTACAGGTAGAGATAGCTGTACTTATCGCGCACAGTGAGGATCAGAGCCTCAAGCTCGACGGGAAGATCGTTGTCGCAGGAGGCTAAGTCGTATTCCTTCACGCCGTCCTCGTAGCGCAGGCGGACCATGTCGTCGTCCTCGAAGAGCACGCCGTAGTTTTCGCTCTCGTCCATGTCCACCTTCGTCTGGAAGAGGGTGAATTTGTCGTGGCAGGGCTCGCTGGCGTAGGGGCAGAACTGCGTGCAGTTGCCGCATTCGTTGCACATCTTGTCGACGTGGACGATCTCGTGCGAGCCGTCGGCCATCTTGATGACCACGTTCGCGCGGTTGGGGCAGGAATCGACGCAGTTTTCGCATACGGTGGAGCATTGCAGGCAGCGCTCGCCGTCGCAGACGCATTTGCTCGCCATGGCGAGGACACCCTTCTTGCTCTGCGCATCGAACTCGGTCACGTCAGCCTCAGCGGGAATGTCGTAAACGTGGGGGTGGCTGATGACGATCTCGGCAAAGCGTGCGGCGTCGGCAATGCCCTCGACCACGGTGGCGGGGCCGCGGTGCGCGTCGCCCGCGCAGTACACGCCGGGGACGTTCGTCTCGAACGCAGGGCCCTTACGCTCCATCTCGATGCCGTTTGCGGCCATGAGATCGGCGTCGACCTGCTCGCCGACGGCGGAGATGACCATGTCGCAGGGGATGGTGAACTGCTCGCCGGACTTGACGGGGCTGCGGCGGCCGGTCTCGTCGGGTTCGCCGAGGAGCATCTTATCGCACAGGAGCTTGCCACGGCTCTGTTTGACGGGCGCGGCCAGCTCGACGAATTCGACGCCCTCGTCGATGGCGAGCTGTAACTCGTGCTCGTCGGCGGGCATGAACTTCTTCGTGCGGCGGTAGAGGATGGTCGCATGCGCGCCCATTCTCTTGGCAACGCGCGCGGCGTCCATGGCGGTGTTGCCCGCGCCGACAACGACGATGTTGCCGCTCAGGCAGGGCTTGACCTGCTTTTTCATGCGCTTCATCCACTCGATGACGCCCTGCACGTTGCCTTCAATGTCGAGCTTGCCGGGCTTCCACGCGCCGGTGGCCATCAGGATGTGCGTGTAGCCCATCTTCTTGAGCTGTTCGACGGACGGAGCAGGCTTGCCGAGCTTGACCTCGACGCCGTAGCGCTCCATGAGCGCGACGTCCTTGTCGATGGCCCCGTCGCTGATGCGGAAGGCGGGGATGACGTAGCGCGGCACGCCGCCGAGCTTGCGCTCGCGCTCGAAGATCGTGGTGGGAACACCCTCGCGGCCAAGGAAGTACGCCGCGGCGATACCGGTCGGGCCGCCGCCGACGATGGCAACCTTTTTATCTTCGACCGGCTCAGGCATACGGAGGGAGGCCATCAAGGTGTTGTAGCCCTTTTCCGCGGCAAGAAGCTTCGTCTCGCGGATGTGGACGGATTCCTCATAGAAGTTGCGCGAGCACTTGCCCTGGCAGCGGTGCGCGCAGATGGTGCCGGTGATAAACGGCAGGGCGTTCTTCTCGGTGATGAGCTTCAGTGCTGGGCCGTAGAGCCCCTTGCGGCAGAGCTCAAGGTATTCGGGAATGTCCTGCTCGATGGGGCAGCCGCCCTTGCAGGGCGCGGTAAAGCAGTCGAGCAGCGGCACCTGTTCATCTTTTTTGCGCGAGGGGAGCGGCTTGATTGCCTTGAGGTGGTGGAAGTCGTGCAGCGCGGAGGCGGCAAGGTCGGAGATCGCGGCGGGGTCGTTGCCGGAAAATGCGCGGTAGGGCATATCCTTGACCTTTTCGACCATCTGGTGCAGGCGGTTGTAGCCGCCGGGCTTCAAGATGGTGGTGGCGACGGTGATGGGCCAGATGCCGGCGGCAAAAAGCTTGTCACAGTTGAAGTAGTCCGCGCCGCCTGCGAACGAAATGCGCATCTTGCCGCCAAACTGGCGGGAGATGCGATTGCACATCTCGATCGTCAGTGGGAAGAGGCTGCGGCCGGACATGTACATTTCCTCGTTGGGAAGCTCGCCGCGCGTCGTGTCGACGGGGAAGGTGTTGGAGAGCTTGAGACCGAACTCAAGTTCCTGCTTGTCCGCAAGCTTTTGCAGCCGCTCGAACATCGGCACGGCGTCCTCCCACTGGAGGTCCTCGTTGAAGTGGTGCTCATCGAAGACGATGTAGTCATAGCCCATGGAATCGAGGATGCTGCGCGCGGTCTTGTAGCCGAGAATGGTCGGGTTGCACTTGACGAAGGTGTGCAGATGCTTTTCCTTGAGAAGATAGCTTGCGATGCGCTCGATCTCCTGCGGCGGGCAGCCGTGGAGCGTGGAGAGCGTAACAGAGCGGGAAACATTGGGGGAGATCGAGGCGATGAAGTCCTTTTCCTCGGGGAAGAGCTCGGTCAGGACTTTTTTACATTCCTTGAACTGCGCGGTCTTGCCCGCGTCCATCATGTTGTTGATATAGGTGTTGACCTTGCGGCTCTTGATGCCGTCCAGGTCGTAGCCGACGGACATATTGAACACGAACCCGTCGGGATCGCCGAAGCCGTAGACCTTGCTCATGATCTTGAGCGCGCACCAGGCCTTGATGTACTCGTCCTGCGCCTGCTGCACGGTCAGCTCGGTCGACCACTCCTGGTTGTAGCCCTCGTCAGCGGCGAGGATACAGGGGCGGGGAACACAGGCGGCAAGCTCCGCGCCGTCCATTTTCTGCACGGTCTTGACCTCGAAAAAGCGCGCGCCGGCGGCATAGGCCGCGATGATATTCTGCGCAAGCTGGCTGTTGGGGCCGGCGGCGGGGCCAAAAGGTGTTTCGATGCGCTCGCCGAAGATCGGCAGGCTCTTGCCGCTTGCGTGATAGTGCTTATGAACGCCGAACACATCGCCGCACTGCGCGTATTCGCTCGTCACCCAGTTCATCAGAGAGTCGAACGGAATGGGATACATTTTTTCAGACATTACTTTTTCCTCCCGCTTGCTTAATAGGTTCTGTGATTCAGCTCGCCCCAAAGCTTCTTTGCCGCCTCAAGAATGTGCGCATTTTCGGCTTCTTCGTCGATGCCGACGAGCTCGCGGTCGAGCATGAGGGTCTTGCCGGCGGCGATGGTGGTTTGGCACTGGCGGCCCGTCATGCCGAAGATCATGTGGCCGTCGATATTCTCGTCGGAGAACGGAGTGAACGGCTTATAGTCCATGACGATGATGTCCGCCGCGGCGCCGGGCTTCAGCACACCGAGCGTGTCGGGGAAGTATTTTTCACCGATCTTCGCGTTATTCTTGAAGAGCATGTCCGTGACCTCGCACCAGCCGACGTTCGGCAGGCAGTTCTGGCTGCGCTGGGAGCAGAGGGCGACCTTGAGGGACTCGAGCATATCGTTCGTGTAGGCGTCTGTGCCCATGCCGAGAAGAATGCCGCGCTTGTGGAGTTGGAGGACGGGGCAGATGCCGATGGCGTTGCCCATGTTGGATTCCGGATTGTTCACGACCATCGTGCCGGTCTCTTTGATGATCTCCATTTCGGCGGTGTTGACGTGGATGCAGTGGCCGAGGATGGTCTTGGGACCGAGAATGCCGTGATCCTGCAAGCGCTGGACGGGGCGGCGGCCATAGTTCTGGAGGGAGTCGTACACATCGTTCATGCCCTCGGACACGTGGATGTGATAGCCCGTGCGGCCGTTGTTGGCCGCGACCATGCGGTCGAAGGTCTTATCGGAGATCGTGAACAGCGCGTGGCCGCCGAACATTGCCGCGAGCATCGGGTCCTTATTCTTTTCGCATTCGGTGATAAAATCGGCGTTTTCCTGAATGGCCTGTAAGCACTTCTCCTCGCCGTCGCGGTCTGAGACCTCATAGCACAGGCAGGAGCGAAGGCCCAGGCGCTTGCTCTCCTCGGCAATCGTGTGGAGCGTGCCGGGGATCTCACCGTAGGAGGCGTGATGGTCGAAGATCGTCGTCACGCCCTGCTTGATGGAGTCCATGTACAGCGCGGTGGCGGACGCCCTTGTGCCGTCCATCATCAGATGGCGGTCGATGGCCCACCATGTGCCGTCAAGGACTTCGTAGAAGTTCGTCGGGTTGTTGCCGACGATGGAAAGGCCGCGGGCGAGGGCGGAGTAGATATGCGTGTGCGCGTTGATGAACGCGGGCATGATGACGCCGCCCTTGGCGTCGATGATCTCGGCGTCGGGATACTTGGCGCGAAGCATCGCTTCCTCGCCTACTTCGACAATCTTCGTGCCTTCGAAGGCGACGGCGCCGTGCTCATAATAGCCCTGTGCATCTGCGTTGCGGGTGATGAGACGACCGTTGGTGACAAGTTTCATAAGTTTGCTCCTCCTTTTTCTTTTGCCTTTTCCCCGCCGCAAAGCGGCACCGCAAGGGGAAAGAAAAAGCGCTCCTCACACAGACCTTATCATCTCCCCGAAAGGGGAGACCGTACAGCCCGTGCGCGAAGCACTACGTTGCAGCTACCAAACGGTAATTTAGTTTGTAAAAATATTTTACAGGAATCGCGAACAAAATGCACGTTTTTTTCGTCTAAACTGACGTAGAAAATAAAAACGTAATTTTGTGCAATCCGTGGAAAGATAAAAAGATGCCCCGCAGCGGCCGTGTAAGCCCCGTCAAAACCTGCACCATTCTGGACAGGTGGGTCGCCTCTGTCCGGCTTTATTGCTTCCAACGTCCAGCCGCAGACGGCAGCCGGGAGGCCTGCAAACCACCGGAACGTACCGGCGTCCCTTATGACGAAATGTGGGTTTAAAAAGAACTTATCACGCACCCCGCAGGGCATGTTCAGTTTATCTCAGTTTTCGGAAAAAATCCGTCGTAATCGAAGTTTTACTCTTCGTCGGAAAGGATCTGCTCCATGAAGAGGTCGTAGACCTTGTCGATCTCCTCTTCGTCGTCAATGGTGACAAGGAACTCCTCGCCGTTTTCCATCTGGCTTTTGAGGATCACGAGACCGTATTCCTCTTCGTTTTCCTCGTCCTCGCTGTCCTCTTCGACCACGGGGAAGAAGGCCATATACGTCGTGCCATTATGCTCGAGCGCGTCGACGTATTCCAGCTCTATATCGTTGCCCTCGTCATCAGTCAGCGTGACGAAATTGGGGCCGAACTCATCGTTCATGGGGGAACACCTCCTGAAAGTTTGTGCTCGCATTATACCGCACCTTGCGGCAAAATGCAAGACAAGATACGTACCACTTGACAGCCGTGCTATACTGTATTCTGTATCACTATTGAAAATCGGCTATGCGCGCTTGCGCATATTTCTATCGCAAAGGAGGAGGCGCTTTATGGAAGAAAACCGCGCAGAAAACCAGACGCCCCAAAGACAGCACACCCAGCACCCCACGCATCAGGCGCACAAGAAGAAAAAAGGCGGCACGGCGAAAACGGTCATCGGCACCATTCTCGCCATCGGCCTTACGACCTGCCTGATGTTTTTCGCCATCTTCATGGTCTACGTGCACACGTCGCTCGATCTGAATGTGGACATCTCGGCCTACACGCTCAAGCAGAGCTCGACAGTCTACTATCAGGATAAAACAAGCGGGGAGTGGGTGGAGCTCACGAAGCTTCATGGTGAAGAGAACCGAACGCTCGTCAGCATCGACGACATCCCCAAGCATGTGCGGGAGGCGCTGATCTCCATCGAGGACGAGCGCTTTGAAAGCCACCACGGCGTTGACTGGAAGAGCACGGCCAAGGCCATTCTCGGCAAGCTTACCGGCACGTCGACCCGCGGCGGCTCGACGATCACCCAGCAGGTCATTAAAAACACGACCGGCGAGAATGAGGTGACCATCAAGCGCAAGGTGGCAGAGATCTTCCGCGCGCTGCGGCTCGAGAAGAACTACTCAAAGGAGGAAATTCTCGAGACGTATTTCAACAAGGTTTATTTTGGTAACGGCTGCTACGGCATCGAGGCCGCGGCCGAGGGCTACTTCGGCAAGACCGTAGGCGAGCTGAGCATCGCCGAGGCGGCGTCTATCGTCGGCATCACGCAGTTCCCCTATAAATACGACCCTGCGCGCGGCGACTGGTACCGCGAGCAGAACAAGGAGCGCCAGCTCACCGTTCTTTATAAGATGCACGAGCTGGGTAAGATCAGCGACGAGGAATACGAGCAGGCGAAAAATGAGCCGCTTGTGTTCACCTGGGATCCTGACTTCGTTCCCTCCGCAAGCGTGGCGAGCCGGGCGGACACCGCGTCGAGCACGACATATGACTCCTATTTTGTCGAGCGTATGTTCAACGACATCGTCGCCGATATGCACGAGCAGCTTGGCTACAACGAAAAAACGGCAAAGGATATGCTCTACACCGGCGGCTACTCGATCTACTGCACGGTCGATCCCGAGATCCAGTCCATCGTGGAGAGCGTTTACGCCGACCGCAATAACCTGAACTACACCTCGTCCAAGGGCCAACTGCTCCAGTCCGGCGCGACGATCATCAACAACACGACGGGCGACATCGTCGCCGTTGCGGGCCGCGTGGGCGAGCGCGAAGGCCGGTTCCTGCTCGACTATTCGACCGTTGTGCGTCAGTGCGGTTCTGCCATCAAGCCTTTGAGCGTTTACGCGCCCGCGCTGGACGCCGGCGTCATCACGCCCGCGAGCGTCATCGACGACTATCCTGTTGAAATGCTCGGCGGAAGCATCTGGCCGGTGAACGCCTACTCGGGCTACCGCAGCATTATGACGCTGCAGGACGCCATCCGCAATTCGTCCAACCCCACGGCGGTGCGCACGGCCATCAAGCTGACGCTGCCCGCGTCGTATGCGTTTATGACCGAAAACTTAAGCTTCTCGACGCTGACGAACGACGATCTGACGGCGGCGGGTGCGCTCGCGCTCGGCGGCCTTTCCAAGGGCGTTACCACGCGCGAGATGGCCGCGGCCTACGCAACATTTGCCCGCGGCGGCGTTTACACCACGCCGAGAACGTATACCGAGGTGCTTGACCACAACGGCAACGTCATCCTTGAAAATAAGACCGAGTCCCACGTCGCGATGAATGAGAGCACCGCCTACGCGATGAACGAGCTCCTGAAAAATGTCGTGCGCAACGGTACGGGTACGGGCGCGAACTTCTCCGGCATGACCATCGCCGGTAAGACCGGTTCGACCAACAGCAACAACGACCGTTACTTTGTCGGTTACACGCCGTATTACACGGCAGCGGTCTGGGTCGGCTACGACACGCCGACGCGCATCGTGGCGAGCGGCAACCCCGCGGCCACGCTGTGGAAGACGTTTATGAGCAAGGTCCACGCAGGCCTTCCGAACAAGGACTTTGAAGTCAGCAGCGCCGACATGGTCAGCGTGACCGTCTGCACGCAGACGGGACTTCTGGCCTCGGCCGGCTGTCCCTCGCAGACTGTCAAGGTCGCAAAGAACTATGCGCCCTCGCTGAGCTGCGACGGACACATCAGCGTAACCGTCTGCGCCGATTCCGGCATGCTCGCCTCCGACTACTGCCCGAATGTTACGACGGCCTATGTGCTCGATCTGAGCCAGCCGAACGTCAGCAGCGGTTGGGGCTACAAGCGCGAGCTTCTCACGACGCCGCTGAGCGCCGCGCTTCAGGCAACGTATCAGGCACAGCTCGAAGAAGGGCTCATTTCGTCGATCCCTGCAGGCGAACCGGTGCGCACGAACAGCGGCACAGTGCAGCTATACAGCGATCTGATGTACAGCGGCATGTGCACGACGCACACAACGCCGCTGGAGCCCACGCCGGACCCGGATGCACCGGATGACGGCAGCGGCACGACGCCGGGCGGTGATGCCACCACTGGCGGCGACAGCGGCACACAGACGCCGTCTGACAACACCGGCACGGCGGGAGACAGCGCATCCGGCGATGTCGGAGACAACGGCCAGTTCCTCAACTGGCTGCTCAACAACGGCGGCACAGGCCGGTAAAAAGCAATAAAAAAGAGAACGGTTTTCACCGTTCTCTTTTTTATGCGGCAGTTTCCGCTTTTGCGTTTCGAATCTGCGCGAACAGCAGCAGGAGGAAGGGAAAGAGCACCATCCCTGCCACGCCGAACGTGCAGTAGCCGAGGTACATCGCAAAAAGCGACGCGACCGGCGGCAGCCCCGCCTGCGCGGAGAGAAGCTTGGGCTCGAGCGTGTTGCGCGTGATGAGCGTGCAGAGGTAGAGCGCGAGGAGCACGATGGCCTTGGGCGGGAAGCCGAACAGCAGCGTGAAGACCGCCCACGGCACGAGCGCCGTGCCCGTGCCGAAGACCGGCAGCGCGTCGAGCAGTGTGATGAGAAAGGCGAGCAGCAGGGAATAGCTCTGGCGCATGAGGAGAAAGCCGATAAGAAGCTCTGAAAACGTGATGAGCGACAGCGTTGCCTGCGCGCGCAGCCACCGCGCAAGCGAGCGCATTACGCCGCCGCGAAAGAGCCGCAGCTTTGCCATCGCTTCTTCCGGCACGGCGTGTTCGAGTGCCGCGCAGAGCTCGGGGTACGACGCGGAGGTGAAGAAGATCGCAAGCACGCCCGTCGCGATGGCGAGCACGCCGCCCGGCAGCGCCGCGGCGGCAGAGCCGAGCCTCGCCATCGCGCGCGAAGACAGCGAGCGCAGCAGGCTGTCCGCGTCCGTGACGGCCCTGAAAAGCTGCTCGTGCAGATAGCCGCTGAGCCATTCGGGACTCGACGCGCTGAACTGCTCCAATCGGGAGAGCAGATCGTCCGCTGCGGCGGGGATCGCGTCGAAAAACGCGGGCGCGGCGGCGAGCAGCGCGTTCGTCTGAGAAAGCAGCGTAGACCACAGGAGCGACAGCAGCCCGCCGAGCAGAAACAGCAGCGTCAGCGTCAGGATCAGCGCGGAAAAGCCACGTTGAAAGTGAAATTTCCGCCGCAGATACAAAACGACCGGTTCCAGCAGCGCCGCGACGAGCAGCGCGAGCAGAAACGGCAAACACCACGGCAGCACATAGCGAAAGCAGACATAAAAGAGAGATGCACCCATGAAAAGCGCGAGCGATAAAGTGAGGAAGCGTCTCAGCCGTTCTTCATTCAAATTATGCAGACCTCCCACCGAAAAAAGTGTTGCAATATGCGTTAAGATATGCTAAAATCCTGCCATATAAAGACAGATGACCGCGAAGGAGAAACATTATGGCGCCTGCAACGAAATTTTATTTGGTCTCAGCAGAGGCCCTTCCGGAAATTTTTATCAAGGTGGCGGAGGCGAAGCGCATGCTCCAGTCCGGCGAGGTGCGCACCGCGGGTGACGCCGCCCGCGCCGTCGGCATCAGCCGCAGCGCATTTTATAAGTACCGCGATGCGGTGCGCCCCTTCAACGACATGAAGACCGGCCGCATCATCACGTTCTACACGATGCTCAAGAACAACCCCGGCGTATTGTCCGACGTCCTTTCTATTTTTGCCGGTTCAGGCGCAAATATTCTGACCATCAACCAGAGCATTCCCACCAACGGCTGTGCCGCGGTGACGATCTCGGCCGAGACGTCCGAAATGCAGGAGTCGATCGAAGAGATGATGGCGCGGGCGCTCGCGCTCGAGGGCGTGGTGCGCTTCGATATCCTCGCGGCCTGAGGCACGCGGGCTTGTACAAGTTCATACGATGGATTGGCAGCGGCTGAGATGAGCGCTGTCAATCCATTTTTTGTTGGAAGTGGTTCTTATGAGCCTGATCGTACAGAAATTCGGCGGCAGCTCCGTGCGCGACTATGCGCATCTTCTGCGCATGGCGCGCATCGTCAAATCGCGGGTGGACGAAGGCGACGACGTGGTCGTCGTTCTCTCCGCGCAGGGCGACACGACGGACGGCCTGCTGCAAAAGGCAAAGGAGATCAGCGAGCGGCCTTCGCCGCGCGAGCTCGACATGCTGCTCTCCGCGGGCGAGCAGATGAGCGCCGCGCTCGGCGCGATGACGCTGCGGTCCATCGGCGTGGAGGCGCTATCCCTCTGCGCATGGCAGATCCCCATCGAAACGGACGGTACACATGGGAACGCGGAGATCGAACTGATCGACACCGCGCGTATCCGGAAGGAGCTGGCCGAGGGCCACGTTGTGGTCGCGGCGGGCTTTCAGGGCGTCGACGAGCGGGGCGACGTCACGACGCTCGGACGCGGCGGCTCAGACACGAGTGCAGTGGCGCTCGCCGCGGCGCTGAAGGCCGCTGAGCTTGTCATCTACACAGACGTGGACGGGATATTTTCCTCTGACCCGCGCATCTGCCAAAACGCTGTGCGGCGCGAGGTGATCTCGTATGACGACATGCTGCTGCTCGCGCAGAAGGGCGCACAGGTGCTTCACGACCGCAGCGTGGCGCTCGCGCAGGCAGGCGGCGTGCCCATCACCGTGCGCTCGTGCAGGGAAGGCGGTGCGGGCAGCATCGTTTGCGAAACGGATGAAGACGCAAGCGTCGTCGGCGTGACGCAGAAAAAGAGCGGGCGGAGCCGCCTTGCGGCCATCACGGCGGTCGGCGGCGCGCTGCCGAGCATCGAGAAAGAGAAGATAGCCGTCACGGCGCTCGAACGGGCGGAGATCACCGTCTTCGCCGTTGCGGCGGGGGAGCGGTTCATGAGCTTTTACGTCCTGCGCGACGACGCAGAGCGCGCCTTGCAGCTCGTGCACGACGCGCTGATCGCCGCGAAAGAATGAAAAAAGACCCGTTGGAGCATCCAACGGGTCTTGCTTTTGCAAGCTGCTTATTCTTCGGCGTAGCGCTTTTTCGCCTTTTCGATCTTGGTCGAATAGCGGTCCTCTTCAGAGAAGATGCAGCCGCAGTATTTCTGCATGTAGAGGCCCATCTCGCGCGCCTTGGCCTGCCCCTCGCGAAAACCGGGGCGGAAGTCACGGTAGTAGAATTCAACGCCGTACTTCTTGCCCATCGTCTCGCCCACGGCCTTTAAGAGCTCGTGGTTCTGATATGGAGAGATGAGCAGGGACGATGTGAACGCGTCGTAGCCGTGGTCGGCGGCGTATTTGGCCGCCGTGCCGAGGCGGATGGTGTAGCAGTGCGCGCAGCGGTGGTCGATATCCGCACTCACGGCGCGGACAAAGTCGCGCAGGCCGTAATCCTCTAAAATATGCACTTCTACATGCTCTTTTTCCCCGTATTCGAGCAGCGTGCGGCGGCGCGCGTCATACTCCGTCCAGGGGTGAATGTTCGGGTTGAACCAGAGTGACGTGGGCTTGATCCCGTCGGCGCGCAGCGTGTCCACGCAGTAGACCGAGCAGGGGGCGCAGCAGGAGTGCAGCAGCAGTTTATCCATCAAAAAAGACCAGCTTTCCTTGTGTCGTTTCTGCCAGCATACCACAAGCGCGCGGCAAAGTCCACGGGAAAAGAAAATTAAGCGAATGGCGCAGGATCGTTCACGATTTATACATTGACTATTCAATCGAATGCGTAGTATAATACATTGATTATTATGAGCAAGTATGCCCATGCGGCAAAGGAGAAAATGTATGTGGATCGCGGACGGTTGGGAAGATTATGAGCTGCTGGACTGCGGCGGCGGAGAAAAGCTCGAACGCTGGGGAAAGCAAATTCTGGTGCGGCCTGACCCTCAGGCGATCTGGGAGACGCCGCGCACGAACCGCGGCTGGCGCAACGCGCAGGGCCGCTATTACCGCTCGTCCTCGGGCGGCGGACATTGGGACAAGGAGAAGCTGCCCGAGAGCTGGACGGTAAATTACAAGGATCTCAAATTCCAGGTCAAGCCCATGAATTTTAAGCACACGGGCCTGTTCCCCGAGCAGGCCGTCAACTGGGATTTTGCGCGCGAGAAGATCAAAAACGCGGGCCGGCCCATCCGCGTGCTGAACCTCTTCGCCTACACCGGCGGCGCGACGGTCGCGTGCGCGGCGGCAGGCGCTCAGGTCTGCCACGTGGATGCGGCAAAGGGCATGGTCAACTGGGCGCGCGAGAACGCGCGTGTCAGCGGCCTTTCCGATGCGCCGGTGCGCTGGATCATCGACGACTGCGCGAAATTTGTCGAGCGTGAGATCCGCCGCGGCAAGGTATATGACGCCATCATCATGGACCCGCCGAGCTACGGCCGCGGCCCCGGAGGAGAGGTCTGGAAGTTGGAGGACAATCTTTTCCCGTTCGTGAAGCTCTGCGCGCAGGTCTTATCGGACAAGCCGCTTTTTGTCATCATCAACTCGTATACGACGGGGCTCGCTCCCTCGGTGCTCGGCTACATGCTACACCAGCTCGTTGCGGAAAAGTACGGCGGCAAGGTCACGTGGGACGAGCTGGGCCTGCCCGTGACGGAGACGGGGCTCGCGCTGCCCTGCGGCGCGACGGGCCGCTGGTTCTCGGAATAAAGGAATCCGCCGCTTTGCGGCGATGAATCCCCGAAGGCTCTTTCGGGATAACGATTAAGGAACGCAACTTTTATGGAAATGATCAAGACCCAAGACCTGGCCTTCACCTATCCGGGCACGGAAGACCAGGTGAACACCCGCGCGCTGCGCGGGGTGGATGTGACCATCGAGCGCGGCAGCTTTGTCGTGATCCTCGGCCACAACGGCAGCGGAAAATCGACGCTTGCCAAGACCTTCAACGCAGTCCTGCTGCCAAGCGGCGGCAAGGTCTATGTCGAGGGCATGGACACGATGGACGAATCGCTCCTGCTTGAAATTCGCAGGCGCGTGGGCATGGTGTTCCAGAATCCGGACAACCAGATCGTGGCGAATGTCGTCGAAGAGGATGTCGCGTTCGCTCCCGAGAATTTGGGCGTGCCGAGCGCCGAGATCAGAAAGCGCGTGGACGACGCGCTCGAGGCCGTCGGCATGACGCAGTTTGTCAAGCACGCGCCGCACCTGCTCTCCGGCGGACAGAAGCAGCGCATCGCCATCGCGGGTGTGCTGGCGATGAAACCCGAGTGCATCGTGCTCGACGAGGCGACCGCCATGCTCGACCCCATCGGTCGGCGCGAGGTGCTCGCGGCCGTCGAAAAGCTCAACCGCGAGCAGGGCATCACGGTCGTCCTTATCACCCACCACATGAACGAAGCCGAGCACGCCGACCGCGTAATCGTGATGAACGACGGCCTTGTCGTCATGGACGGCAAGCCGCGCGAGGTTTTCACCCGCAAAAAAGAGCTGGAGGACATCGGCCTTGCCGTGCCGGACACGGTCTCGCTGCTCTTTTCCCTGCGCGAGGCGGGGATGGACGTCCCCGTGGACGCCATCACCGTAGAGGAATGCGCAGACGCCATTGCGAAAAATTTTACCTAAGAGGACTGTAACCTTGGAAGAGATCATTCGTGTAGAAAACCTGACGCACACCTACGGGGAGGGCACGCCGTTCTGCCGCAGTGCGGTGCAGGATATGTCGCTCGCGATCTATCGCGGCGAATTTTTGGGCATCATCGGCCACACGGGCAGCGGCAAGTCGACGCTGATCCAGCACTTGAACGGCCTGCTCAAGCCGACCTCCGGCCGGATACTTCTCGGTGGAGAGGACATCTGGTCGGACCCGAAGAAAATTCGGAACGTAAGATTCCGCGTGGGCCTCGTGTTCCAGTATCCGGAATACCAGCTTTTTGAAGAGACCGTTTACCGCGATATCGCGTTCGGCCCGACGAACATGGGCTTATCCAAAGACGAGATCGACCGCCGCGTGCGTGAATCTGCGCACTTTGCGGGGCTTACCGACGATCTGCTGGAAAAATCGCCGTTCGCCCTCTCCGGCGGACAGAAGCGCCGCGTGGCCATCGCGGGCGTTATTGCGATGGAGCCCGAGGTGCTCGTGCTCGACGAGCCGAGCGCGGGCCTTGACCCGCAGGGCAGGGAAGAGCTGCTTTCAAACATCCGCGAATTCCATCGCGCGCGCGGCACGACCGTCGTGCTCGTGAGCCACAGCATGGAGGAGATCGCGAAAAACGTCGACCGCATCGTTGTCCTGTCGGACAGCCACGTGCTCATGAGCGGCACGCCGCGCGAGGTCTTCGCCCGCGGCGACGAGCTGATGACCGCGGGCCTCGACGTGCCGCAGGTCACGCGCGTCGCGATGGCGCTGCGCGATAAAGGCATTGCCATCAACCCCGCCGTTTACACCGTCGATGAGCTCAGCAAAGAGCTTGTCGCGCTCAAGAGAGGGGGCGGCAAAAAATGCTGAAGGATATCACGCTCGGCCAGTTTTTCCCGGGCGACACGCTCGCCCATAAGCTCGACCCGCGCACAAAGCTCCTCGTCACGGTGCTCTACGTCGTGGCGCTCTTTACGGCGAAGAGCTACATTGCCTACGGCGTTCTCATTCTGACGCTGATTGTCGCCGTGCGCATCTCGCGCGTGGGCGCGAAGGCGCTTTTCAAGGGATTAAAGCCGGTGCTGTTCATTATCGCGTTCACGGCGCTTTTGAACCTCTTTTACACCCCCGGCACGGAGCTGTGCCATTTTTGGATCTTCCGCATTACGATCGAGGGTGTGCGCGCCGCCATTACGATGATGCTGCGCATCACGCTTTTGATCATGGGAACGTTCCTGCTCACGTATACGACCTCTCCCATCCGCCTGACGGACGGTCTGGAGAGTCTGCTGGGCCCGCTCAAGAAGATCAAGGTCCCTGTGCATGAGCTCGCGATGATGATGTCGATCGCGCTTCGCTTCATCCCGACGCTCATCGAAGAGACGGATAAGATCATGTCCGCGCAGAAGGCGCGCGGCGCCGACTTTGAGACCGGAAGCCTTATGCAGCGCGCCAAGGCGCTCGTGCCGCTGCTTGTGCCGCTGTTTGTCAGCGCGTTCCGCCGCGCCGACGAGCTGGCGACGGCCATGGAATGCCGCTGCTACCACGGCGACGAAGGCCGCACGAAGCTCAATGTGCTGCACTACCAGACGCGCGACTATCTGGTGCTCGGCTATTATGCCGTGCTCGTGGCCGCGGTCATCGCGCTGCGATAAGAAGAAAGGACGCTTTTATGCGAAACATCGCCCTCAAGCTCATGTATAACGGCACGGCCTATCACGGCTGGCAGGTGCAGAAGACGGTCTCAAGCGTCTGCGAGACGATGGAAAAGGGCCTCTCAAAGGTCTGCGGCGGGAACGTCAAGCTCGTCGGCTGCGGCCGCACGGACGCGGGCGTGCACGCCGAGCGCTACATCGCCAATTTCCATACCGAGTCGCGCATTCCAGTCGAGCGCCTGCCGTTTGCCATCAATACGCACACGCCGGAGGATATCGTCGTGCGCGAGGCGCTTGAGGTGGCGGAGGATTTCAACGCGATCCTCTCGTGTCAAAAAAAGGAATACACCTATCGCATCTATAATTCCCGCATCAAAAACCCGTTCTATGTCAACAGGGCTTACTTTTACCCCAAGCACCTCGACGAAGAGGTGATGGACCGCGCGGCGCGCGCCTTTGAGGGCACGCACGATTTCCGCGCCGTCCGCTCTGTCGGCACGGAGACGAAGACCACCGTGCGCACCGTGCACTACTGCCGCGTGTCGCGCTCGGGTGATCTTTTGGAACTCAAGGTCTGCGCGGACGGGTTCCTGTATAACATGGTACGGGCAATCACCGGCACGGTGCTCTACGCCGCCGAGGGAAAGCTCACGCCAGAGGACATCCCCGAGATCCTGGCCTCCGGCGACCGCTCGCTCGCCGGCCCCACGGTGCCGCCGGGCGGACTGTACATGACGAGACTTTGGTATGAGGATGAACGGCTCAATGAATGATCTCAAAGAGGAAAAGGGAACACGCGAGGAGCTGAGGCGCTCGCAGGCGGCCCCGCGCCGCTCCGGCGGCGGGCTCAAGCGGGCGCTGATGGTGATTCTGGCGCTTGTGGTCGTGCTGGCCGTGGTCGTCGCCGCGGCGTGGAAGGACCTGAGCAGCCTTGACAGTGTGCGCCGCCTTTTCTCCTACAATAAGGTCACGCAGGATGAGCAGGGCAAGGTAGAGTTGTGTTCGTTCAGCAACGACCGCAGCAACACCTTTGCGCTGCTCGGCGACCATCTGATCGTCGCTTCGACGACGGGCGTGTCGATCTACAGCAGCAGCGGCAGCGTGGTGGACAGCATGAGCGTGAAGCTCACGAATCCCGCCATCGCTGTCGGCGGCCAGACCGCCGCGGTCTATGATATCGGCGGGCAGACGCTTCTTATTTACTCTGCAAGCGGCCTTGTGCGCGATATGAGCGGCGAGTGCAGCGGCAATATCCTGTCGGTCAGCGTCAATTCCTCGGACTATCTGGCGCTCAACGCCGAAAAGAGCGGCTACAAGTCCGCTGTTACGGTGTACGACGCTTCGGGCGAGAAGACGTTTGCCTTCAACTCCTCGGAGCACTATGTCATCGACGCGGTCGTCATGCGCGACTGCAAGCGCATGGCGGCGGTGACGCTCGGCGAGTCGGACGGCACATTCGCCGACACGGTGAGCATCTATTCCCTCGGCAGCGATAAGGCGGACTCGGTCAACACACTCACGGGCTCGCTCCTGCTATCGCTCGACAGCGTGGCCGGTACGCTCTCGTGCCTGACGGACGAGAGCTTGACGCTCTTTTCATCGGACGGTACGCTTTCCGGCAGCTATCGCTACGAATACCCGTATCTGCGCGGTTCGAGCATGGACGGCGACAACTACGCGGCGCTGCTGCTGAGCCGCTACCGCTCGGGCAGCACCATGAAGCTCGTGACTGTCTCGTCCGACGGTACAGAGATGGCAAGTCTCGACAGCAGTCAGGAGGTTCTGTCCATGTCCGCGGCGGGGAAGTATATCGCCGTGCTGTACAGCGACAGTCTGGTGCTCTACACGCCGCAGCTGCAGGAATACGCGCGGCTGGACGCCACGGAGTACGCGCGCTCTGTCATCATGCGCGAGGATGGTACGGCGGTGCTGATCGGCTCGTCGTCCGCCTGGCTTTATATTCCGTAATTTCTGTAAAACGCTAAAAATGTTACAATTTATGACTTGAAAGGAGCGCGGGAAACGTGAATAATGGTCTTATGATCGATGCAGTCTTCGCGCTCGTGCTCATTTTAAGCGTCGTGTTCGGCGCCAAGCGGGGGCTGTTCCGCAGCTTTATGGCGCTGGCGGCGATCGTGCTCGCGCTGATCGGCGCGTCGCTCCTGACCGACGCTTTGACCGAGCCCGTGACCGACATGCTGATGCCGCGCCTTGAAAAGAGCGTGGAGGAGTGGTTTGATACCGAATCGCAGACACCGCAGGGGGATGTCCCGCAGATCGAGGGGGAGACCCCGGCGGAGAGCGACGCCTCGGGTGAAGCGCCAAACGGCGACGCCGCGCAGGACGCGGAAAACGTTTGGCAGGACGATTCGCCGCTCGCGGTGACAGGCATTCTCAAAAAGCTGCTGCGCTTCGATTTCGACGGCGCGGTGCGTCAGTCGCTTCGAAATGCCGCGCGCGACGCAGCGCTTGCCGCCGTAAGGACGCTGCTCGGCAGCGTGGTGAGGACACTCGTGTTCGTGCTGTGTTTTTTTGTGCTCACGCTGCTGCTCCGCTTAGTGACGGGAGGCATTGACAAGGTGTTAGACTTGCCAGTGCTGAACGCGCTCAACACCATCGGCGGCGGCGCGCTGGGCCTGATCGAGGGCGCACTTTTGCTGTTTCTCGTCTGCGATGTCGCACCGAAGCTCGGCGTCAAGGCCTTTGCCGACTACGAGGGCACGTATCTGTTATCGTTTTTTATGAGCCATACTCCGCGCGGGCTTGTCGCCGCGCTGTTACCCTGATCTTTACCCCAAGGAGGAAATACTATGCAGCCGCAACTTTGTTCCAGATGTAAAAAGAATATCGCCGTTGTGTTCATCACCCGTCAGGAAAACGGGCAGAACGTCAACGAAGGACTTTGCCTCAAGTGCGCGAAAAATCTCGGACTGCCGCAGGTGGACGAGATGATGCGCCGCATGGGCATCACGGATGAGGACCTTGACAATATCTCCAATGAAATGATGGGCGCCTTCGGCGGCGTGGAAAACCTCGAAGGTCTGACCGACGCCGACGATCCGGACGCCGATAACGAGGACGAGGACGGCAAGACCGCCACGTTCCCGTTCCTGAGCCGCTTTTTCGGCGGAAATCCCGCTGCGAACGACGCACAAAATGGCAACGAGGCCGAGCAGACGCAGAGCCCGCGCAGCAACAAGAAGGTCGAAAAGGGGAGCAAGCACAAATTCCTTGACTCCTATTGCATCAATCTCTCCCAGCGCGCACGCGACGGCAAGCTCGACGCGGTCGTCGGCCGCGAGGAGGAGATCGAACGCGTCATCCAGATTTTGAACCGCCGCCAGAAGAACAACCCCTGCCTGATCGGTGAGCCGGGCGTCGGCAAGACGGCCATTGCCGAGGGCCTCGCCCAGCGCATCGTCGCGGGCGACGTGCCGTTCAAGCTGAGAAGCAAGGAGGTCTATCTTCTTGACCTGACCGCGCTCGTCGCGGGCACGCAGTTCCGCGGCCAGTTCGAGAGCCGCATGAAGGGCCTCATCGAGGAGATCCGCAAGATGGGCAACGTCATCCTTGTCATCGACGAGGTGCACAACATCGTCGGCGCGGGCGACGCCGAGGGCAGCATGAACGCCGCCAACATCTTGAAGCCTGCGCTCTCCCGCGGCGAGATTCAGGTCATCGGCGCGACGACGTTCACCGAGTATCGCAAGCACATTGAAAAGGACACCGCGCTCGAGCGCCGTTTCCAGCCGGTCACGGTCAACGAGCCGAACATGGAGGACACGCTCAAGATTTTGAAGGGCATCGCCCACTACTACGAGCAGTTCCACGGCGTCAAAATTCCCGAGGGTATCCTGCGTCAGGCAGTGCTGCTATCCGAGCGCTACATCACCGACCGTTTCCTGCCCGACAAGGCCATCGACCTCATCGACGAGGCATGCTCGGATCTGAACCTGCACGACAAGAACATCAACCGCCGCATGGAGCTGCGCCGCGAGATCGAGGATTACGACAAGGAGCGCGAACTGTTGCAGGGCGCAGAAGAACCCGACTTCGAGCGTCTGGCCGAGCTCAAGAGCCTTACCATCAAGGCACAGACCGAGCTCGACGAGCTCTGCGCGCAGGGTGACCCGCAGCTCACGATGGACAACCTCGCCCGCGTGATCGAGCTCTGGACGAAGATTCCCGCCTCGCGTATCCGTGAAGACGAGTTCCGCCGTCTGAGCGAGCTTGACAAGCGCTTAAAAGAGCACATTGTCGGTCAGGACGAGGCTGTCGAGGCTGTCGCCGCGGCGATACGCCGCAACCGCGTGGGCATCTCGCCCAAGCATAAGCCGGTGAGCTTCATCTTTGTCGGCCCCACGGGTGTCGGCAAGACCGAGCTTGTCAAGCAGCTGGCGCAGGACCTCTTCAACTCGCCCGATGCGCTGATCCGTTTCGACATGTCCGAGTTTATGGAAAAGCACTCGGTCTCCCGCATCGTCGGCTCGCCCCCGGGCTATGTCGGCTATGATGAAGCCGGCCAGCTGACCGAAAAGATTCGCCGCAAGCCCTACGCCGTCATCCTTTTCGACGAGATCGAAAAGGCGCATCCCGACGTGATGAACGTCCTGCTGCAAATTCTCGATGACGGCGAGATCACCGACTCCCACGGCCGCAAGGTCAACTTTGAAAACACCGTCATCGTGATGACGTCCAACGCGGGCAGCGAGCGCAAGGAGGGCACTGTCGGCTTCGGCCACACGGTGAACGAGCAGAACCGCGACCGCGCTATGAAGGCGCTCGGCGAGTTCCTGCGCCCCGAATTCCTGAACCGTGTGGACGAGGTCATCTGCTTCAACCGCCTTGACGAGAAGAACTTCGCCGGCATCGCCCACATCATGCTCGATGAGCTGCAAAAGAGCCTTGAGGACAAGGGCCTGCACTTTACGTGGGACGAGGATGTTGAGGACTACCTCGTCAAGAAGTCCTACTCCGCGACCTACGGCGCGCGCAATCTGCGCCGCACCATTCAGAAAGAGCTCGAAGACGTCATGGCCGCGCAGATCATCGACTCCTACGAGCACCCCGTCACGCAGATCCATGCGTCGATGGAGGACGGCAAGCTCGTCGTCCGCAGCCTGTAAAAGAAAGGGGAGGGAGACCATGTTCCATCTGTTCCGCAAGGACATTGAAAAGCACTGCGCCTACTGCAAGAGCGGATCTGTCATCAACGAAGGGCAGGTCATCTGCTCCCGCCGCGGCGTGGTCGACTCTGCTGACCACTGCCGTCACTTTTGCTATGATCCGCTCAAACGTGTGCCGCCGAGACCCGCCACGCTGCGCGATCAGTATACTTCCGAGGATTTTTCCCTGTAAGGCCGGGCAGCGCCCCGAACAATAAAGAAAGAAGGCCGATTCCCATGAACATTTCTCAGGTTTACGCAGTCTATTTCAGCGCCACCGGCAACACCAGAAAGGTGACCACCACGCTTGCAAATGCCCTTGCCGTCAGCTTCGACGTGCCGCTCGAGGTGCGCGATTTCACGTTGCCCGCTGCGCGCGAGGAAGCGTATGAGTTTGCCGCGGGCGACCTTGTCGTATTCGGTATGCCAACCTACGCGGGCAAGCTGCCGAATAAGCTGCTCGAGTTTGTGAAGTCCGGCTTTCACGGAAACGGCGCGCTGGCTGTACCGGTCGTGACGTTCGGCAACCGCAGCTTTGATAATTCCCTTGCCGAGCTCTGCGCCTGCCTCGAAGGGGACGGCTTCCATACCATCGGCGCGGGCGCGTTTGCCTGCCGTCACGCCTTTACCGACGCGCTTGCCAACGGCAGACCCGATTCCGACGACATGGCCGAGCTCGCCAAGCTCGGCTCGGCGGTCGTGGGCCGCATCGTGAAGATGACGGATTTCCCCGCGCCCGTCACGGTCGATGGTGACGCCGACGCGCCGTATTACCGCCCGCTGGGCCTCGATGGCGAACCGAAGGTGTTTCTGAAGGCGAAGCCCAAGACCGACCTCGACAAGTGTATCCACTGCGGCGTGTGCGCCTCCCTCTGCCCGATGGGCTCGATCAATCCCGATGATGTCACCGAGGTCGTGGGCGTGTGCATCAAATGCCACTCCTGCGTGCGCAACTGCCCGATGGGTGCGAAGTATTTCGACGATCCCGCGTTCCTCTCGCACCGCGCAATGCTCGAACGCGACTACACGCGCAGAGCGGAGGACAAGATCTTCACGGCGTAAGAAAGTACATAAAAAGGCTCTGTTTGGGAATCCCAAACAGAGCTTTTTTCATTCCTGAATGACGGAACGTTGCTGCCTTACAAACAAAATTTGGGAAGGGCGGGAAGCGGGGACAGCCACGCACGCATACGCTATGGAGAAAGCACCAATTTTGGGAGGGATCTTATGAAACCGGTGTACTTTTTCCTCGGCGCAAACAGCGAAGAGGGCTTTTTCTCGCACTATGACCAGCTTTTGGGCGGTCGGCTCGACGATCTGATGATTCTGAAAGGCGGCCCGGGCTGCGGCAAGTCGACCTTTATGCGCCGCGTGGGCGCGGCGATGGAGCGCGCGGGCGAGCGCATCGTGTACATCAACTGCTCGGGTGACCCCGATTCGCTCGACGGCGCGATCTTTCTGGACCGAAACGCTGCTATCGTGGACGGCACCAGCCCGCATGTGCTCGAGCCGACCTACGCGGTCGCGAGCGAGCGCTATGTCGATCTGACGCGATTTTACGACGTGGAAGTAGCCAAGGCGCGCCGCGCGGAGATCATCGCGCTGAGCGACGAGTACCGCGCACACTACCGCAGCGCCTATCGCATCCTGCGCGCGATGGGCGAGGTGGAGAGCGAGCGCCGCGTGGCAATGCACGCGCAGATGGATTTTTCGAAGCTCCGCCGCCGCACCGACGGCATCCTCGCACGCGAGCTGCACGGCGACGGAACCGGCAGCGGGCGTGTCGACCGCGTATTTTTAGGCGGTGTGACGCATCGGGGCGAGATTTGCCGGTTCGACACCGTCGAAGCCCTCTGCCCGCGCATCTATGCCATCATCGACAGTGCGGGGCTGGGAAACGAAATGCTTGAGACCGTCGTGCAGGCGGCACAGGCGAAGCATTTCGACATCATCGCCTGCCCGAATCCAGACCGGCCGCGGGAGCTCCATCACGTGCTGATTCCGGAAAAAGGGCTGGCGTTTATCACAACGAACGCGCGCAACCCGTACGGCGGGAAGCCCTACCGCCGCCTGCGTCTCGACGCGATGGCGGAGGAGAAGCTCACGCGCGCGCAGAAGGCGAAGCTGCGCTTCACCCGCCGCGTGGAGGCGTCGCTCTTAGACGAGGCAGTGAGCGCGCTGTCGGCCGCCAAGAAAGCACACGACGCGCTGGAATCCGCATACCACCCCTGCGTGGATTTTGAGGGGGGCACTGCGCTCGCAGAGCGTGAGATCAATAGATTATTAAAGCAATAGTGCTTTACAGGTTTCCCTGCGCCGCGCAGGGAATGCGGAAAAGGGGGCCATTCTCTCACGTGAGAGTATGGCCCCCTTTAGATCCCCCAAGAGAACGCAAGGGGCCTTGCCCCTTGACCCCGCACATTGGCAGTCAGGCACTTGAAGAACTGCTCAGCCTGCGGATTGCACTGCGGTGTACATGGCTTCGCCATGAACCCCTGCGTTTCGTTGCATGTTGCAACCGCGCCTTACTATCGTGAGGCGCGTGTGACGTTTGCTTGGCGGCAGACTGCCAGCTGAATGCGGCATTGCTACGCTCGCCGCATTGATTAGCACTCCGGTAAACGGTGATTACTGCGCACTTCTATAAGATGGGCAGAGCGGCAGCGGATAGTAGGAGCAAGCCAAGTCGTATAGCAGAGGCCAACGCGGCTTCGCCGCGCTATGGGCAGTGCAATCGGCAAGCATTGCAGCTCTTCGAGCTGCTCGCTTGCAATGCGAATCCCTTTCTCTTGGGGGTCAAAGGGGGATATTCTCTTTCCGTGGAAAGAGAATATCCCCCTTAATCGTCCCCCCGCACGGTGCAGGGAAAACCCCGCCCTTTCGGGCGGCTTTGATTCATTGTGCCATATCGGCACGAAAATAAACCGTCCGCTCCGGCAGCGATAAGATCAGCGTATACTCGCTGCTTTTCCCGCCCGCAGCATCGGTGTATTCCGTGACGCCGACAAGCGCCGTACCGGTCTCGCTATCCAGCGTAAGATCATAGAGGACGTCGTTCGCATCGTGCTGGGTGAGGGTGTAGGTGCCGCTTTGCGTGCTGCCGTCTGAATCCGTGACCGTCAGCGAGCCGTCCTGTGCGGCGCAGGTGAGGACGGAGAGGTCGAGCGGCTGTCCCGCGCTGTCGATGGCGTTTGCGTATGTCCAGTCGTGGCCCTCGATGGTCAGGCCGTCATCCGTTTTGCCGCAGCCGACGAGTAGAAAAATGAGCAGCAGCGGCAATAAAACTTTAATCTTGCCCGTCATGTGTTTTTCCTTTCCACCTTTTGATTTTCAATCCTATCAGCACACCAAGTCCCACGACAAAGAGCGACAGTGCGGCTAAAAACAGATGCGAAGGGAACCGGCCCATAACGTAGATGTCTGTCGCCATATCAACGCCGCCGACGATCGAAACATCCTCTGGAATAGGCGGTCCGGCAGTAAAATACTGTACGGCACATATGAGCAGCACCGGCACGCTGACGGCCAGCAGCACCCATGCGCCAATCTTCAGGACTTTTGCGTGGATGCGGCGCTGCTTTTTCGATATGCTTGCTGCGTTGGGCAGGGAAGCGGCACCCTCCGGCGTGCCGGTCAGCTCTGCGAGCGGAACACCGAAAAAGCCCGAGAGTGCGAAGAGATTCGCCGTGCTCGGCAGCGACGAGCCGTCCTCCCACTTTGTCACGGCTTGCCGCGAGACCTCGAGTGCCTGCGCCAGCGCCTCCTGCGACAGCCCGCGCTCCTTTCGAAGCGTGCGGATACGCGCGCCGAGTTCGTTGTCCATGATCGTGCCTCCTTTGCCTTGATGGCGCTATCGTAGCAGTTTTTGGCGCAAAAGTCCACCAAGTATTCCGCTACTATCGGTAGCGAAACGGAAAAAGCCGCCCGAATGGGCGGCTTTTCGCGCGTATTTACTTCTTGCGGCAAGTGAGTTCGCCGTTTTCCGCGTCGAGCACAAGCGTGCTGCCCGCGGCGAGGTCGCCGCGCAAAATCTCCTTGGCGATCAGCGTCTCCGCCGCGCTCTGGAGGTAGCGCTTGAGCGGACGCGCACCGTAAATCGGGTCGAAGCCGCGCTCGATGATGAGGCTCTTGGCCGCATCCGTGACTTCGAGCTTGAGTGTCTTGTCGGCAAGGCGCTTCTTGAGGCCCTCCATCAGGATGTCGATGATGCCGCTGAGGTTCTCCTTCGTCAGGGGCTTGAACATGATGATCTCGTCAAGACGGTTCAGGAATTCCGGACGGAACGCGCGGCGCAGCTCGCCCATGACGGCGGCGCGGGCACTCTCGGAGATGCTGCCGTCCGGCTGGATGCCGTCGAGCAGCTCGGAAGAGCCGAGGTTCGAGGTCAGGATGATGATCGTGTTCTTAAAGTCCACCGTGCGGCCCTGCGAATCGGTGATGCGGCCGTCGTCGAGAATTTGCAGCAGGATGTTGAAAACGTCCGGGTGCGCCTTTTCGACCTCGTCGAACAGCACGACACTGTACGGCTTGCGGCGCACGGCCTCAGTGAGCTGGCCGCCCTCGTCATAGCCGACGTATCCCGGAGGGGCACCAATGAGACGCGAGACGGAGAATTTCTCCATGTACTCGGTCATGTCGATGCGCACGAGGTTGTGTTCATCGTCGAACAGACAGTCGGCGAGGGACTTTGCAAGCTCTGTCTTGCCGACGCCCGTGGGGCCGAGGAAGAGGAAGCTGCCAATCGGGCGGTTCGGGTCTGCGATGCCCGCGCGCGAGCGCTGGATGGCCTCGGTCACGAGACGCACGGCCTCGTCCTGACCGACGACGCGCTTGTGAATGATCTCGTCGAGGCGCAGCAGCTTTTCGCGCTCACCCTCCATCAGACGGCTGACGGGGATGCCCGTCCACTTGCCGACGATATCGGCGATCTCGTTTTCAGTCACGGTGTCGTGCACCATGGAGTTGTCGCCCGTGTGCTTTTCGGCCGCGGCCTCGGCGTCCTTGAGCTGCTTTTCGAGGGCAGGGAGGTCAGAGTATTTGAGCTTTGCGGCCTTTTCGTACTCAAGGTTCGCCTGCGCGCGTTCGATCTCGCCATGCATCTGCTCGATCTGGCTCTTGAGCTGCTTCACGCTGTCCACGCCGCTCTTTTCCGCTTCCCAGCGGGACTTCATGGCGTTGAACTGTTCCTTTTCATCGGCAAGCTCTTTCTTGAGCTCCTCGAGACGGTCGCGGGAGAGCTGGTCGTCCTCTTTCCTGAGGGCCATCTCTTCGATCTCCTGCTGCATGATCTTGCGGCGCAGATCGTCGAGCTCTGCGGGCATCGAGTCGATCTCCGTGCGGATCATCGCGCAGGCCTCATCGACAAGGTCGATCGCCTTGTCGGGCAGGAAACGGTCGGTGATATAGCGGTCGGAGAGCGTCGCGGCGGCGACAAGCGCGTTGTCGTGGATGCGAACGCCGTGATAGATCTCATAGCGCTCTTTCAGGCCGCGCAGGATGGAAATGGTGTCCTCGACCGTCGGCTCGTTGACCATGACGGGCTGGAAGCGGCGCTCAAGGGCGGCGTCCTTTTCGATATACTGGCGGTACTCGTCGAGCGTGGTCGCGCCGATGCAGTGCAGCTCGCCGCGAGCCAGCATCGGCTTTAAGAGGTTGCCGGCATCCATGCTGCCCTCGGTTTTGCCCGCGCCGACGATGGTGTGCAGCTCATCAATGAAGAGGATGATCTTGCCGTCGGACTTCTTGACCTCGTTCAAAACGGCCTTTAAGCGCTCTTCAAACTCGCCGCGGTATTTCGCGCCCGCGATCAGCGCGCCCATGTCGAGCGAGAAGATCGTGCGGTCCTTGAGCCCTTCGGGCACATCGCCGCGCACGATACGCTGGGCAAGGCCCTCGGCGATGGCCGTCTTGCCGACGCCCGGCTCGCCGATGAGCACGGGGTTGTTCTTCGTCTTACGCGACAGAATGCGGATGACGTTGCGGATCTCTGCGTCACGGCCGATGACGGGGTCAAGCTCCTTCGTGCGGGCGCGCTCGACGAGGTCCGTGCCGTACTTCTTGAGCGCGTCGTAGGAATCCTCGGGATTGTCGCTCGTCACGGGGGAGGTCTTGACCTTCGCAAGCTCATCGGAGAAGCGGCTTCTCGTGATGCCATGGTTGGAGAGCAGCTGGCGCACGCTCTGCGAGCCCTCGGAGAAGATAGCGAGCATCAGGTGCTCAACGGAGAGATACTCGTCGTGCAGCTTTTCGGCGGTCTTTTCGGCAAGGTTCAGGATCTTGCCGACTTCGGGCGAGGCGTACACCTCGCCGCTGCCGCCGGAGATGCGGGGCAGATTGCGGATCAGCGTGTCAAGCTCGGAGAGTAAGCCGTCGCAATCGACGCCCATCTTACCGAACAGTGACCCAATCAGTCCGCCGTCCTGATCGAGCAGGGCATAGAGCAAATGTTCGGTCGTTACATACTGGTTGCCGTTTTCCTGCGCCATGTTCTGCGCGGTCTTGACGGCTTCCAAAGCCTTTTGCGTATATTTTTCAGCATTCATTCAAGTTCACCTCAAATTCGTGTTTTTTACAATTAAGTGATCAGATGAGCAGCGTTCTGCTTCGCAGATCGCCGCGGTAGGCCATTTCAACATCGCTCGCGGAGAGCGAGCCGTCGAGATAGCCCTTGAGCAGCCGGTCGAAGAGCTGGACGTAAGCGCTGATCGCACCGGCGACATCATCGGCAGTCAGCGCCTTTCCGCGCGGCATCGCGAGCGGACGGACGAAGCGCCCGTCGTACAGCGCGCAGGAAATGGAGCTGCCGAGAAGCGGTGCGAGGCACTTGTCTTCGATTTGCACCCAGAGCCGGAAGAAGCTCGTCATTGCGGAGATCAGCGCCGCCGACTGCGTGCGGAAGACGATGTTCAGCGAGCCCATCGTCTGGGCGTCGCCATTGCTCAGATCGACCTCGTACTTGACCGTCGGGCGGTATTTGTACGATAAGCTCGACTTGAGCGACATCGTGGACGAGCCGGGGGCAAAGAACGGCACCAGCTCGCGCGTGGGTGTCATCAGCTCTTCGATGGCCTCGAAAATATCGTTCCAGCGGCGCTCGGGCGTCGGCACGGAGACGTACTCGGCCAGAATTTGGTTGACGAGCGCCGAACGGTTCGTGCCCATCCGGTGGGCCAGCGCGTCGACCTCGCGCACCACATCATCTGACAGCGTCAGACTGTAAAGATTTTTTTTCATCATGCGCCTCCTTGGGGTTCTTTTCTTTTCTGGATGTTATCATAGCACGTGAACAAATTTTGTCAATAGATTTATATAAATATATTTACGAATTATATGAGAATTTACACGGAGTTCATAATTGCGAAGGAAGCGGAAAAAGGGAAAAGCCGCAATGAATTTCACTGCGGCTTTTCCCTTTTGAGAGATATGAGAGATGAGAGAATAGCAAATTTACAGCAGGCCTTGGAGCAGGATGATGACGATCAGGATCGGCAGCACCCACTGGAAATAGGGCTTGAGCTTGGGCGAGAGCTTGATGCCTGTGCCCTTGTTGACCTCAGCAAGGTACTTGTCAAAGCCCCAACCCCACTTGGTGACGCAGAACAGAAGGTAGACAAGAGAGCCGATGGGCAGCAGGAGGTTGCTCACAAGGAAGTCCTCGCTGTCGAGCACGTCCTTGCCGAGAATGGGGTGGAAGTCGCTCCAGATGTTGTAGCCGAACACGCAAGGAAGACTCAGGAGCATCAGCAACACGCCATTGATGAAAACGGCCTTCTTGCGGCTCCAGCCGAAGGTATCCATGCAGACGGCGAGTATGTTTTCAAACACCGCCAGCACCGTGGACATGCTTGCGAACATCATGAAGAGGAAGAACAGCGTGCCCCAGAAGCGGCCGCCCGCCATGTTGACGAACACCTGCGGCAGCGTGACAAAGAGGAGGGACGGGCCATTGTCGGGCGCAACGCCGTAGGAAAAGCATGCGGGAAAGATGATGGTGCCGGCCATGAGCGCAACGAACGTATCGAGCGCGCAGATGCGGATGGACTCACCGGCGAGGGCGTGGTCATCGGACATGTAGCTGCCGAAGATCTCCATCGCGGCAATGCCGAGAGAGAGCGTGAAGAATGCCTGATTCATCGCATCGGTGATGAGGCTGCGCAGGCCGTTTTCGCGGATGGAATCGAGCGAGGGGAGCAGGTAGAACTTCATGCCCTCCGCCGCGCCGGAGAGCGTCAGGCTGTGACCGGCGAGAATGAGGATGAGCGCGAGCAGCGCGAGCATCATGACCTTGGACACGCGCTCAAGGCCCTTTTGCAGGCCGAACGAGCAGACGATGAAGCCGACGATGACGATGGCGACTGCCAAAATGCCCATTTCAACAGGATCGGACAGCAGCTGGCCGAACACGGCGGACGCATCCTCTGCGGGCATGCCGTAGTAGAACTTGCCGGTCAGAAACCTGCCAAAATAGCTCACCATCAAGCCGGAAACCGTCGTGTAGTACATCATCAAGAGGTAGCAGCCGATCAGGCAGAACCAGCCGTGGATGTGCCACTTGGACTTGGGCTTTTCGAGCGTCTTGTAGGCGAGGATCGCGCTCTTGCGGCTCGCGCGGCCGACGGCCAACTCCATCGTCAGCACGGGAACGCCCATGATGAGCAGGCACAGAATGTAAAAGAGAACAAAATAGCCGCCGCCGTTTTTGCCCGTCACATAGGGGAAGCGCCAGACATTGCCGATGCCGATGGCGCAGCCCGCGCTGACGAGCAGGAAGCCCAGACGGGAGCGGAACGATTCGCGTTTCATGTTGATCGACCTCATTTGTAAAAGATTTATGAACGATGTGCTTATCTTACCGCAGGAAGATGGGCTTTACAAGACCGATTATCGGATGATATAATAAGCAAAACTTATGTTATGAGGAAATGAGTACATGAATCGCAATCAGCTACGCTATTTTGTCTCCGCCGCGGAGCACCGGAGCTTCACAAAGGCGGCGGAGCAGTATTACATCTCGCAGACCGCGGTGACGCAGCAGATCCAGCAGCTTGAGCAGACGCTCGGCTGCGAGCTCTTCGATCGCAGCACACGCCCCGTGAGCCTGACGAGTGCGGGAAAGTCGTTCCTTTTGGACGCAAAAGCGATCTTAGAGCGCATGAGCCGCGCGCAGGAGCGCGTGCACGACGCGGCGACGGGCCTGACCGGCACGCTGCGCGTCGGCTACGTGCGCGGCTACGAGCGCAGCGACCTTTCGGTCCTGATGCGCCACTTCCACCAGAAAAACGGAAACGTGCTCATCTCGTTCTACCGCTGCTCGACGGATGTGCTGGCCGCGGGGTTACTCCATCAGGAGTATGACGTCGTCTTCACCTGGGACTCGACAAACCTGCGCACACAGGAGGGCGTCACGTTTCAGACGGTCGAAAAGGCTCGGCTCGTTGTCGCGCTCTATGCGGGCCATCCGCTCACGCAGCGCCGCCAGCTCACGCGGCAAGAGCTGCGCGGGGAGAACATCTTATATATGTCGCCCGACGCCGCGCCCGATTCCTACGGCGACGCCTTTTTCATGCAGCGCTACGCCGAGGCGGGCTACAAGCCGAACATTCTCTTCCGCTCGGCGGACACCGAAAGCATCCTGATGATGGTCGCGGCGGAGGAGGGAATCTCGCTCCTGCCCGACTACTGCACCGACCGCCTTTACAATGCCGACAACCTCGTCTTCGTCCCGCTCGTGGGCGAAGGGGAGGAGGAAGAGATCATCGCCGCCTGGCAGAGCGGCAACCAGAACCCCGCACTGGGACGGTTTTTGACAGAGCTCAATCAAAAAGACCCGCCTTACTGAGGCGGGCCTTTCCTATTACAATAACAATTGTAAATTGTCACGATTCGGCCTTTTCAGCGTTCAATGCTTCAAGTGTCTGCTCCATTTCGGCCGTTTCGGTGCGCGGCTCAAGGCGATGCAGGCAGTCGAGGCATTCGATACAGTGCTTACGCTTGTCCTGCGGCCAAAGGGCGCTGAGTTCCGGCACGTTGATGGCTTGCTTCTCGAGCAAGAGTCTTATTTTCCAAGTGATGTAAAGTGTAATGCCATTCCACCACGGGGAGCCCATTTTTCGTCCGACGTCAAGTGCCTTACTCAGCCGCGCGGCGGCAGAGACGTACTGACCGTCCTCCACGTCGAACAGCGCGAGGTACGACAGCGCGATCGGCATCTGGCTGTATTCATGGAAGGACTGATAGAGCTCCTCGGCGTACGAGAGCAGCTCGCGCGCGACCTCCTTTTCACCGCTCTGATAGGCGGCGACGCCGTAGTCGGTGTAGATGATGGCCGCGCCGGGGTACGAGCCGCGGCGCTGGTTGAAGAGAATGGCCTTGTCGTAGTATTCGAGTGCCTTGTCGAAGTTGCGCTCAAGGCGGTACGTTTCGGCAATATAGTTGTACGCGCCCGCGATGCTGATGACATAGCGGCCCTCGCCGTCCGCGTCGAGTGATTCAAAAAAGCTGATGGAGCGGTCGAGCCAACTGCGGCACTTGTCGTATTCGCCGATCATCAGGTACATGAGGCCCTGTAGGCGCAGGAACTTACCCCAGTCCGGCGTATTTTCCAAACGCGATTTATACTGCATGCCAAGGCGCAGATGCTCACGCATGACGGGAAGATCATAGGTCTGGATGGCATAGTAGATGAACTGCAAATGCGCGTTCGCGGCCATCTGCCAGTCGCCCGCGGTGGTACTGCTCTTGAGGAGCTGGCCGACAACGGGAAGGCCCGCGTCGTATTCGCCGCCGTGGATGTAGTAGCGGCTTTCGACGTAAAGGAGCTGACGCTCGAGCTGGTCGAGCTCCTTGGCGTTTGCGCCGAACTGCGTGGAGCGCAGCGAGGCAAGCTCACGCTCGAGGATCTGAAAGTAGCCGGTCAGACCATCCTCCTTGACTGTCAGCGCGTCCGAGCCGTCGGTCAGGATCGGCATGAGCTCATAGCACATACCGGCAAATGCGTCAAGGGAAAGTACTTTATACTTGAAGGCTTTGAAGGTGTCGCCGCCTGCGGTGAAGTGCTGCACAAGCTGATCGTAGAGGTCGGTCGAACCGTCGCTGCCGAGCTGCGCCTCCAGATATTGCGCGGCGCGCAGATGCAGGATGCGGCGCGCGGACTCGGACTGGCGCTGCGAGAGCATCGCCTTCACGCGCTCGTGCGTGAACGAATAGCCGAGCACCTTGCCGCGCGTGGATTCGGTGAGCAGATTTTTCTGCTTGAGCTGGTCGCAGAGGTACAGAAGCTCCAGCGGCGTTTTTGTCAGAAGAGAGGTGAGAATGTCGAACGGCGCCCAGTCGCGGAAGACCGAGATGACGTCGAGCACCTGCAATTCATCGGACGAAAGGCCCGCGAGGCGCATCTGAATGATGCTGTCCGCGCTGGCAGGGATGTTTTTGAGCCCATTCGACTCGTGCATCGAGTCGAGCAGCTGCACGAGGAAGAGGCCATTGCCCTCCGTGCTCTGGTAGAGGTTGTCGACCTCCTTTTGCGAGTAGCGGCCCGGGGCGTAGAAGTTGACGAAGCGCGTTGTCTCCTCCTGCGAAAAGGCGTCGATATTGTACACGTCGAGCAGCTTGTCGCGCACGGCGTTGTTGAGCACCTGCTGGGCGTAGGGCTGCAAAATGTCGCGGCTCGTGCAGATGATCGTGATGTTCGTGCTGCGCAGGCGGTGCAGCAGCATCGAAAGGAGGTCGGCACTGTTGTTGTCGATCCAGTGGATGTCCTCCAAAATGAGCAGCACCGGCACCTTTTTGGCGACCGTCGACAAAATGAGCAGCGTGCTCTCAAGCGCGGCGAGATAATCTGCGCCCGCGGGATAGTCGCTCGAAATGCCGGAGAAATTGTGCTGGCATTCAACGGACAAGCAGGGGAAGAGGCCCGCGGCGGTCTTAATGTAAACATCCGGAATACGGATATTTTCGGATTCGAATTTCGGGATGAGCTGGAGCATGATCGTGTTCCACGGGGCGAGCACGGTGTTCATCTCGGACTGGTAGCACGAGGCCTGGCAGATCGCCCAGCCGGAAAAATCGTACTGGTGCAGGATGTAGTTGATGAGGTATGTCTTGCCGACGCCCGTCTTGCCCTGAATCAGCGCGCAGATCTTGTCGCTTTCAAGGCGCGAGCCGTTGCACAGCGATACGAGCTTGTGCAGCACCGCGTCCTTGCCGATGAGCTGCTGGTCGCTGCCGACCTCGAGCTTGTAGGTCGAGGTGTTCCACGCGTCGACGATCTGATAGTAGAGTGCGGAGGTCTCCTTGAGCGGGGAGATGCTGAATTCGTCGGAAAGGTTCTTACAGAGCGTATGGTAAAGGCCGAGTGCTTTACGGAACTTCTTCTGGTCACGGTAGACCTGCATGAGCGTGGAGAACGCGCTTTCCTCCAGCGGGTCGATGGCGATGTACTCCGTGCCGTATTTTTCGGCAAGGTCGAGCTTACCGGCGTAATAGGCCTCCTTTTCCGCCGCCAAAAGCTGGTGAAGGTACTGCGACTGATAGAGATTGCGCTGATCGCTCAGCCATGCGTCAAACGCGGAGGAGTGGGAGACATTGAAGTCCTTCAGAAATTCCCCGTGATAGGCGCTGAGCATGTCGCCGCGCTCAAAATCGTAGACATCGCAGGCGATCTCAACGTCGGCGGAGAATTCAACGATCGAGCGCTGGCCGGGGACGAAGGGATCGAAGGCAAACGCCTTGCGGATGGTGTAGATCGCGTGGCGTAGATTTTTGAGCGCTGTGGCGGAATCGGTATCCTCGTAGAGCAGGCCGATGAGCTCGCTGCGGGTGGTTTTGCGCTTGAGGATCAAATAGTACAAAAGAGCGTCGGCTTTTTTATAGGGGAGCGTGATCTCCCGCCCGTCGACGGAAACGGCGGGCGTACCGAACAGTTTTGCGTTTAACTCAGGCATGTCAAGGCCTCCCAACAGAAATAACACGTTAGTGCAGTAAACAAAGATAGTATACTCAAACCGTTGAAAAATAGCAAGTACTTCGACGAAAACGCGATGTTCTAAGCGGAAAATAACGCTATGGTCGAATACCTCAACGCTAATTCAACGCGCGTATGATATAAAGGCAGCATCAAAATAGTACGGGTCTACCTTTTGCTGCCCGTTTAGTTTAGGAGGCATCCATTTGAATTACGTTGGAACAGCGCGGCCGATCCACGACGCCAAGGGCAAGGCCACGGGGTATAGCAAATACGCCGGCGACATTTCACTGTCGAATATGGCGTATCTCTGTATGCTCCACAGCAAGATCCCGCACGGCTATGTCAAGGCGGTCCACGCGGAAAAGGCGCTGGCGCTTCCGGGCGTTTACGGCGTTTATCACTGCCTGAACACGAGCGAGCGCAAGTATAACCGCTACCGTTCAAGCTTCGATCAGGCGTACTTAGCGAACGAGGAACGCGCATTCAATCAGTATGTGCGCTTTGTGGGCGACAAGATCGGCGCGGTCGCGGCCTGCGACCAGGAGACGGCGGAAAAGGCCGCGCGCCTTGTCGAAGTAGAGTATGAAGAGCTCTCGTTTTCCATCGGCTTCGACGATACGCTCGCGGGTAAGAATTGTCTGGACGGCGAAACACCCGTCCGCGACGAATATGAGCTGGATGTCGGCGAGAAGCAGGGCAGCGCCGAGGGGCTCATTGAGGTGTGCAGCACGATGGAGCTGCCGCGCCTGCACCACGCCACGATGGAGACACACGCCTGCATTGCCGACTATGACCCCTATAGCGACATGCTGACAGTCTACTGTCCGAACCAGGCCGTGCACGGCATTCGTACCGTGCTCGCGGACTTTTTGGAGATGCCGGAGAGCCATGTACGCGTCGTTAAGGCGACGATGGGCGGCTCGTTCGGTGCCAAGCAGGAGTGGTTTTTAGAGCCCGTCACGGCGCTCGTCGCCAAAAAACTCTGCCGCCCCGTCAAGCTCGTCTATTCCCGCGGCGAGGCGATGACCGACACGATCGTGCGCGGCGCGATGCGCATGAGCGCGCGCGGCTACTACACGCCTGACGGCGAGATGAAGGAAATTTACTGCGATGTGACGCTCGACGCGGGCGCTTACATCGGCAACGCGGGCGACTATGTCCGCGCGCTGGCCGGTAAGCCGACGCGCTGCTACCGCATTCCATACATGCACTATCATGGACAGGTCATCAGCTCGAACTCGCCGGTCTCCGGCGCGTTCCGCAGCTGGTCGGCGGCAGAAGAGGCGCTGATGATGGAGCGCCAGCTCGACGCCGCAGCGGAAAAGCTCGGCATGGACCGCCTTGCGATCCGCCTCAAGAATGTGGCGCGCAGCGGGGAAGAGGACAAGAAACTCCACCTGTCGCTCGAAGACATCCGCATCGGCGATGCGATCACACTCGGCAGCGAAAAGTTCGGCTGGGACAAGCTGAAAGCTGAGGACGCGGCGTTCAACGCCTCCCAGCAGCGCTACCGCAGGGGCGTCGGCATCGGGATCGGCGGTCACGGCAACACATACTTCCCGCGCTTCAATGACTACGGCGAGGGCAGCATCAGCTTAAATGCCGACGGCTCGATGCAGGCGAATTTCACCCTGCACGACCACGGCTGCGGCACGGTGACGGCGATGCGCATGATCGCTGCCGAGGTGCTGAAGGTGCCCGAGGATAAGATTTACATGACCGAGGGCGACACCGCGGTCACGCCCATCGACTACGGCTGCTTTGCCAGCCGTACAACCTATGTGGTCGGCCGCGCCGTGCAGGATGCGGCCAGCGCCCTGAGAAAGAAGATGCTGCACGCGGCATCTACGCTTCTGGATATTCCAGAAGACGAGCTGTTCTTAAACGACAGCCACATTTGCCGTGCGGGGCAGGACGAGCCGCTCCTTTCGTTTGCCGAGCTTGCCAAAAAGAGCATGCACACCCACGCCGGCAACCTGACGGCCTACGCGAGCTATTCGAACGTGACGAACCCCGGCGTGACGGGCGCGCACTTCGCCCATGTCGAGGTCGACACCTGGACGGGCTTTACAAAGGTGCTCGACTATCTCGCCGTGCACGATATCGGTCAGGCCATCAACCCCGGCCTGTGCGAGGCGCAGATCCAGGGCGCGGTGCAGATGGGCTGCGGCGCGGCGCTGCGCGAAAAGATGACCATGCAGAAGGACGGCCGCTGCACGGAGAGTTTGTCCAAATATCATCTGTTCCTTGCAAACGACCTGCCGAACATCCGCGTGGAGCTTTTGCAGGACGGACGCTCGAAGGAGGGCCCGTTCGGCGCGAAATCCATCGGCGAGGTCTGCTATGTGCCGGTCGCTCCGGCGGTGTGCGGCGCGGTGAACGACGCGCTGCACGCGAACCTCTCGGTGCTGCCGTATGATCCCGACTGCATTCTCAAATATCTGGCGGAGGTGAGAGAGAACCATGACGCTTAATTTTATTGTAAACGGAAAGCCCGTCACGCTCGAGACCGAGCCTGACCGCCGCCTGCTCGACATCCTGCGCGAGGACCTGCACCTCACGGGTACGAAGGAAGGCTGCGCGGAGGGCGAATGCGGCGCGTGCACGGTGCTGCTCGACGGCGAAGCCGTCCACTCCTGCCTGACCGCCGCCATCCAGCTCGAAGGCCGCGAGGTCACGACGATCGAAGGCCTTGCCGAGATGGGCTCGCTCGATATCATCCAGACCTGCTTTGTCGAAGAGCTTGCCATCCAGTGCGGTTACTGCACGCCTGGCATGATCATGTCCGCCGAGGCGCTGCTGCGCAGGAATCCTGACCCGACGGAAGATGAGATCCGTCTGGCGCTCTCCGGCAATATCTGCCGGTGCAGCGGCTATGTCCAGATCGTGCGCGCGGTCAAGCGCGCCGCGAAGGAGAGGAGGGAAGCACAGTGCAGAGCTTAACGCCCAAAACGCTTGCCGAGCTCGCGCAGGCGCTTTCCGCCGCCACGGAAAAGGCGAAGATCATCGCAGGCGGCACAGACTTTATCATCATGGAGCGCGCGGGCAAGTTCGCGCCCGACCTTTTGATCTACCCCGGCTTCATTCCCGAGCTGAACACCGTCACGAAAGAAAACGGCGTACTGCGCATCGGCGCGGCCGTGCCGATGAACGGCATCACCGCCGCACTCAAGGACGACAAGGCGTTCTGCGCCATCGCGGACGCGGCGTCCGACGTCGGCTCGCCGCAGATCCGCGCCAAGGGCACGATGGCGGGCAACCTCTGCAACGCCTCGCCCGCGGGCGACATGCTTCCGGTCTCGTGGCTGTATGATGCGCAGTTTGAGCTGATGAACGCCGACGGCACAGCGAGCGTGACGCCGGTGAACGGCTTTATCACCGGCCCGCAGAAGACGATCTTGCGGCCGGATCAGGCCGTCACGGCCATTCTGATCGGCTTAAAGCAGTTTGAGGGCTTTGTCAGCGCGTTCCATAAGATCGGTTCGCGCGAGCGCGTGTCCATCTCCCGCGAGGGACTGGCCGCCGCAGTCAGGTTCGACGAAAACGGTAAGGTCGAACAGGCGAGACTTTCTCTCGGCGCGGTCGGCGGCACGCCGATCCGCGTGACGGACGCAGAGGAGTATATGCGCGGCCGCGTGCTCGATGAAAAGCTCGTCGAAGAGATTACGCCGATGGTCGCCGAGACCATCCACAACAACTGCCGCCCGGCAAACCGCCTCTATAAGACTGAGGCCGCCCGCGGCCTGACGGCGGATACCTTCGCCAAGCTGATGAGCCGCCTGTAACGCGAAAAACAGCATAGAAAAAGGACGCATCCGGTCGGATGCGTCCTTTTTCATTTGCGATTGTATGTTACGCGCGCTCGGCCTCTTCGATGACCTTGAGAAGCGAGCCGTCCTTGATGACCTGATAGGACTTTTCGATGTCGATGCTGAGGTTGCGGTCGGCATCATAGTAGGGGATGGTCTTGCGGTAGGCGTCCTTGAGGGGGCCGGTGACCTTGCCGAGCTTGAGCAGATTGTCGGCTCGCTGGTCGCGGCGCATTTCGACGGCCTGGGCCGCGTGCATGAGCTCCATGCCGAGCATGTAGCGCAGGTTGTCGACGATGCGAAGAGAGCGCATGCCGGCGAGCGGCAGGTTGCTGGCGTGATCCTCGATGCCGTTGGCGAAGGAAGTGATGTCGAGCGTCGTCGTGTTGGCGAGCCAGCGGTTCTCGGCATCGAGCGCGGCGAAGGTCTTCTGTATCGTGGAGAACGCGATGGTCTTGACCTCGTGCGGCGTCAGGAAGCGGTTGAGACCCGTGAAGCCGGGGTCGACGATCTTGTAGAGGCGGTTCGTAATGGCGTGGGACATGTGGCACAGCGCCGCGGCCAGCATGTCGACGCCGAGAGAGAGGGTCGTGACCTCAAAGTTCGGGCTGACGGATGTGGTGCCCTCCTCGTAGAGGATGCAGGGGTTGTCGTCCGTGCGGTTGATCTGGAGTTCGAGGATCTTCTTGACGTACTCAAGAGAATCGTAGACGGAGCCGTTGATGGCCGCGCCGCAGCGGAAGGAGAGGGGGTCCTGCAGCGCGCGCTTGGAGTCGGGATGCTCGAGATAGCTGCCTTCGAGGAAATTGCGGCACTCTGCGGCGCAGTGGATCTGACCGGGCAGGCCACGCACCTCGTTCACGCGCTCGCCAAGCGGCTGGAGGCCGCCGTTGAGACCTTCGAGGTGCAGGCAGTAGATGGCGTCGCTCAGCTTGATGAGCTCTTCGACCTCCTTGACGAGCAGGACCACCATGGATTCACCCTGCGCGTTCGAGGAGACGATGGAAAGGCCGTCCTTCGGGCCGAGGATCGTGGGCTCGATGCCCTCGGCGCGCATGGCGTCGATCGCGGGAATGATCTCGCCGTGATATTCGACCTCGCCCTGGCCAATCATGGTCTGACCGATCATGCTCATCGTGCTCACGTCGCCCTCGCCGACGGCGCCGCGGCGCATGGCGCGGGGATGGATGCCGCGATTTAAGAACTCCTCATACATTTTAAGAATGTTCGAGGCGATACCCGTGCGGCCGCAGAGGGCGGTGTTGAGGCGGATGCACATCATCGCGCGCACTTCCTCCACGCTGGCAAACGGCGCAACGCCGAGGGAGTGGCTGTTGATGAGGTTGCGGTTGTACTGCTCGAAAAAGTCCTGGCTGAATTCGCGGTCCTTGTTCCAGCCCACGCCGTGGTTCAGGCCGTAGACGGGCTTGCCGTCAGCCGCCATGTCAAAAAGCACCTGGCGGGATTTGTCGACGAGGGGGATGACCTCAGGGTCGATCTGCACGGGGCGGCGGTCATAAACGACGGAGTAAAGATCCTCCAGCGTCAGGTCTTTTCCGTTTAAGATCAGAGTTTCGCTCATTTTGTAAAAACCTCCTTGCGGTAAATAAAACAAATTGTTGTCACTTTGATTGTTTATATTATAATAGTGAGCCGTCAAAACAGCGTTGAAAATTATGAAAGAAAAAAATTAACCCCGTTCAAACGATTCAACGTTTTTCCAACTTTACTGTGCTATAGTGTCGTCATCGCGGGAAAGGCAACGAATTTTGCGGTAAGGAAGACGCAAAAAATAGGCACCCCGCTCAAACTTCGCAGGGAGGAAGGCAGATCCCTCTCTGCAACGAAACAACAGGAGGAGAAAATGCTTACACTGATTGACAATATTACAATTGTCCTGTGCGTGGTCGGCATCTTCGCCATCAGCGTCTTCATGAGTAAGAAGAACACTGATATGGAAGCCTACTATCACGCAAACAAGGCTCTGCCTTGGTCTCTCGCGGTCGGTACGATCGCTGCATCCTGGTACGGCGGCAACGGTACGATCGGTACGGTTGGCTATGTTACCACCATGGGCCTTTCCGCATTCTTTATCTGGTCCATCGGCGCGCACCTTGTGCGTTTCCCGCTGGCTCTGTGGGTTGCTCCCCGCATTTCCGTTAAGGTCAACTCCACGATGACCGAGCTGCTCGACCGTTTCTACGGCCGCATTGCTTCCTTTATCGGCGCGATTGTCCTGCTGGCGACCTGCCTCTCCATCTCTGAGATCGGCGCCTGCGGTTACGTCGGTGTTGCTGCGTGGAACATGAACAAGTTCCTTGCCGCGGCCATCGTCATTGCCATTTCCATCGGCCTTTCCTGCGTTGGCGGCCTGCTCGGCGTCGCCATCACCGATATGATCTTCTTCTTCCTGATGATCGTATCTGTCGCTTTTGTCTTCCCCAGCGCGTTCTACGGCGTGGGCGGCTTCGCTGCTCTCGACGAGATCTTCAGCACGGTTGATCCCGCGATGATGACCCCGTTCGGCGGCATCCCTCTGGGCCGTGCCATCGTGCTGATCCTCATCTGCATCAACGTCTATAAGGATCCCGCGTTCTATCAGCGCTTCACCGCTTCCAACGGGCCCAAGACCGGTAAGCGCGCGATGCTGACCTGCTTCTCCATCTGGCTGAGCATGGACGTTTGCCTGATGTTCACCGCTATCGTCATCCGCGCGATGGATCCCGCGCTGACCGTCCAGCCCGAGGTTGCTTACATGCAGCTCGTTCTCAGCGGTCTGCCTCCCGTTGGCCGCGGCCTGTTCGTCTTCGCGATGCTCGGTGCCATCATCTCCACGATGGATACCTACTATCTGGTCGGCGGCGAGATCGTGTCCAACGATATCATCGGCGTCCTGCGCAAAAAGCCCCTTACCGACAAGCAGTCCATCTTCATTTCCCGTATTGCCTGCGTGGTGTTCGGCGTGATCGGCCTGAGCGTTGCGTTCAAGTTCAAGCTGGTCTATGATGCGATGATCCTCGTCACGAGCCTCTCTATGTCTGCGCTGTTCGTTCCCATGATGGCTGCCATCATGTACGATGGAAAGAAGACCAACATGTCCGGCCTCTGCTCCATGATCGTTGGTATCCTCTCTTGGCTCTGGTTTGACTTTAATCCCCTCAGCATTGAAGCCCTCGGCGGTAACGTCGATCCGATGCTCGTGTCTCTGCCTATTTCTTTCGTAGCGTTCCTCATTGGCAACCAGTTCGGTAAGGTTCTCAACACCGGATTTGCCAAGCCCGACGGCGTGAACATTGAGAAGGGCATGATCATGACCTCCTCCGGCCCCGTCAGCGAGGAAGAGTACAAGAAGGAGATCAAAGTCGAGTGGCTCGGCATCGACGGCGCTCTGTGCCTTGTCTATGTGGCGCTGGCCGCGTTCTACAGCTTCGGCATCATCAACCGTATCGACTGGATCATCGGTTGGGTCGCCCCGCTGGTTGCCGGTATCTCCACCACCGCGATCTTCCTGCGCTATCTGTATCAGGTCTTCACCTTCGGTAAGACTCCTGCTCAGAAGAAGTAATTCAAATGCTCCAAGAGAAGGCAGACCTTTCCGGGTTTGCCTTCTCTTGCTCTATCGTTCGCTGATCTGGCGGGCGATAGGGCAGGTCATTCCCTTAAAAGCGGGCCGAAAGCGGCTCCTTAAAAAATTTTTATTGATAGCGTTGAAAGATAAACGCGAATTCAACGATGGCGTGTTATACTGCCATCATCACAACGGAGGCGCAGAAGTTCCTCCCTCCGGAATTTGAGAGGTGCAATATGTCTGAAGTAGATCACATCAAAAACGTAACCATTGTCGGCATTGGCACGCAGGGGTCGATGATCGCTTTCCGCAACGCGCTCTACGGCAAGAACGTGACCGGCTACAGCCGCACGCAGCCGTCGATCGACACCTGCAAGAATAAGATCGACAAGTGGCTCGCTCACTTCATCGAAGAGGGAAAGCTCACGAAGGACGAGGCCGACGCTGTCCGCGGCCGCATCCATTACGCGACGACGCTCGAAGAGGCCTGCAAGGACGCCGACCTCGTCGTTGAGAACGTGCCGGAGAAGATTGAAGTCAAGCAGGCGGTCTTCAAGCAGCTCGACGAGGTCTGCCCGAAGCACTGCTATCTGAACTCGAACACCTCCTCGCTCCTGATGAGCGATATCTATAAGGATGTGAGCGACGGGCGCAAGGCCATGACCTTCTCCGTCGACCACGACGACCCCATCCGCAACAGCTATCTGGAGATGATGTGGAACCCCAGCACGTCTGAGGAGACGAAGAAGGCCGCTATCGCGCACTATCACACCCTCGGCTTTGAGCCCGTTATCACCGAGCGTGAGATCAAGGGCTACTCCATCAACCGCGTGTGGCGCGCTGTCAAGCGCGAGTGCCTGTACCTGTGGGCCAACGGCTATGTCACCGACGTCGCCGAGTTCGACCGCGGCTGGATGACCGAGTGGCACAGCAACATCGGCCCGTTCAAGCTGATGGACCTCATTGGCCTTCAGACCATCTACAACATCGAAAATTCCTACTACGCCGCCAGCGGCGATGAGCGCGACAAGCCGCCCGCAAAGCTCAAGGAAATGATCGACGCGGGCCACCTCGGCATGAAGACCGGCCAGGGCTTCTACTCCGGCTACGACACCGAGGCCGGTAACCTGGACGTCGGCAAGAAGTAAGCAGGGGAGAGGTCCATGAAACTCACGGATCACCAGCAGAAAATGCTGGACGGCGCGTTCGGCAAGGGTAAGGCCATGGCCATGCAGATCCAGATCGGCGTGGGCAAGTGCTTTGATGCGGAGCGCCTGGTTCCCGTCAGCCGCGCGCACGTATCCCTCAGCGCACAGGAGGCCGACATCTGGTTTGCGGGCAAGCTACTGGACGCGGGGGCTTCCTGCGCCATCGCGCCGACTGTCAACCCCGGCTATTCCGTCGACTATTTTCGTTCTCGGCTGACTGATGCCGCCGTCGAAAACATGCGAAAGACCGAGCGTATCTACCGCGGCCTCGGCGCGCGTTTGACGTACTGCTGCACGCCGTATCTTGCCGATAACGTCCCGTCGTATGGCGAGATCATCGCCTTTTCCGAGACGAACGCTACGATCTATGCCAACGCTGTTCTCGGCGCGCGCACGAACCGCGAGAGCGCGGCCAGCGCCCTCTGCGCTGCCGTGACAGGCTACGCGCCCGAATACGGGATGCTTCTGCAGGAGAACCGCTTCGCCGACATCGCCGTCCGCGTGGACGCGAAGATGGAGTCGGACTTTGACTACGCCGTCCTCGGCCTTTGCGGAAAGAAGATCGGCAAGGGTATTCCGGCGTTCCTTGGCCTTCCCGAGAAGATCAGCACCGAGGCGCTCATCGCGCTCGGCGCGGAGCTGAACGTTTCGGGCAGCTACGACCTCTACCACATTCCAAATGTCACGGCAGAGGCCGCGCACGGGTTCGACCTTTTCGGCGGCAAAGCGCCGAAAAGGGAGGTCACCATCACACAGTCTGACTTGGAGCAGACGCTTGAGGCGTTCTCTCCCTCGGCGGACGGCAGCATCGAATACTGCATTCTTGGCTGCCCGCACTACACGTATGCGCAGATCGAAGAAGTCGAGCGACTGCTCGGCGGCGAGAAGGCGAAGGCCGACATCCATATCCTGACGTCCGCCGCCATCAAGCGCGAGGCGAAAGAAAGCGGCCTCGAGGACCGGCTTCTGGACCTTGGCGCGGACCTGATCGCCGACACCTGCGTGGACGAAGCATGTTGCTGGGGCTATCTTGCCGGAAAGCCCGGCGTGACGGATTCGCCCAAGGGCGCATACTATATGGAAACGGCGGGCATCCGCATGGCCGTGCGCGACACGGCCACCTGCATCCACTGGGCAAAGCAGGGGAGGGTGTGCTGATGAAAAAGACATTTTCCTGCCGCCAGATCGCCGCGGGCAAGGTGAGAGGCGAGGTGCTCACCTGCACCGACCAGATCCTCTTTTACCACACCGACCCGAAGACCGGCGTCGTGACCGAAGTCGGCCACGCGCTCGAGGGTGTGAGCGTCAAGGATAAAATTCTTGTCTTCCCAGGCGGGAAGGGCAGCTCCGTCGTGCAGATGGACGGGCTCTACAAGCTCGAACTCAACGGCACCGCGCCGCTTGGCTTTATTGTGCGCGAGCCCGACACCGTGCTTGTCTCCACGGCTATCATCATGGAGATCCCGATGGTCGACCGCGTGGAGGACGAATTTTACAGCACAGTAAGAACCGGAGATCAGATCGAGATCAACGCCAGTGAAGAACTGGCCGCGGTCACGATGCTTAAACATAACGACTGAATGAAAATTACGAAAGGACAAGCAGTATGGACACTTTGATTTTGAACGGCCACGACCTGACCTTGCAGGACGTCTATGACGTCGCTTACGACGGCCGCAAGGTCGAGATCGCAGCCGATGCCTACGCGCGCCTTGCCAAGGGCCGCGAGATCATGCAGGAGCTCTCCAAGGGTGGCAAGGCCATTTACGGCTTCAACCGCGGCGTCGGCCAGAACAAGGACGTCACCATCGACGAGGACTTCATGGAGACGCAGAACCGCATGATGCTGCGCTCCCACTCCCTCGGCCTTCCGCCGTTCAACACGGACGAGGAAGTGCGCGCGATGATGGTCATCCGCCTCAACAACATGCTTATCGGTGCGTCCTGCGCGTCGGATGACCTTGCAAACAGCTACCGCGACTTTCTGAACCACGGCATCACGCCGCGCATCCCGCGCCGCGGCGCCGTCGGCGAGGCGGACATCACCACCATCACCCACATCGGCCTTGCCTTCATCGGCGAGGAGGACGTCAACTACAAGGGCAAGGTCGTGAGCGCCAAGGAAGCCATGGAGAAGGAGGGCCTCAAGCCCCTGCATCTCCAGCTCAAGGACACGCACACCATCATGCTCTCCAACAGCCAGGGCGAGGGCACCGCGGCCATTCTTGTTCACGAGGTCGAGAATCTCGTCAAGATGTCCGACCGCATCTTCTGCCTCGATTATGAAGGCCTCAACGGCAACATCGAGCCGATGCGCGAGGACGTGAATGAGCTGCGCGGCCTGCCCGGCCAGATCCGCTGCGCCGCCCGCTGCCGCGAGGATCTTGAGGGCAGCTACCTTTACAGCGACAACCGTCCCGAGCACGCGCTGCAGGACCCGCTGACTTTCCGCGGCGGCTTTATCATCACGGGCGCGGTCGAGGACGCGCTGGACTACGTTAAGAAGTTCCTGAGCATCCAGATCAACTCCCCCTCGGACAACCCCTGCATCATGCTCGACAAGAAGGACGTCTTCGTCAACTCGAACTTCGAGACGACGTCGCTCGTCATCGGCGTCGAGATGCTGGCTATCGCGCTGGCGCACCTGTCCCGCGCGGTCAACTACCGTCTGATCCGCATGTGCATGCCCGAGTTCACACACCTGCCGCGCTTCCTTGCCCCGCGCAACGGCAGCGCCCACGGCTATGACGAGGTGCAGAATGTGCTCTCCTGCCTCGACGCGGAGAACCGCTATCTCACGACCCCGTCGTCCGTCGACTTCTATCCCATGCAGGGCTCCATTGAAGACCACGCGAGCAACCTGCCGCTGGCCGTGACCAAGTGCCGCCAGATGGTCGACAACCTGCGCTATCTCGTGGGTATGGAGGCACTGTTCGCCTCTCAGGCCGTCGATCTGCGTAAGAGCGACGATAACGGCGACTACGTCCACCTTGGCAAGGGCACGCAGAAGGCCTACGATGTGCTGCGAGCCGTCGTTCCCGAGATGAAGAGCAACCGCAGTGTCTATGACGACATCAACAAGGCCTATCAGCTCGTGCTGGAAGAGAAGTTCCTCGTCGATGGCGAATAAAAAATGCAGCCATAGAACCTTCACCATAGGGCAAAGGCCGGTCACGCAAGTGACCGGCCTTTGCCTTTTTCTGATTCAATTGCTTTTCGAGAGGGGAGGGAAGTCATCCGCGGCGGAACCAGTCCTTCATGACGGTGAAGATCTGCACCAGTTCGTCTTCTTCGATGACATAGGGGACCATGGAGTACATATAGCTCAGGAACGGACGGCTGAATACGCCGCGCTCATAGGCATACTGCTGGAAGCCCTCCAGCGTTTTGGGATCGTACACCTCCACGCAGGTGCAGCCGCCCATCACACGCACCTCCTTGATGCGCTCATCGGAAAAGCCCAGCATTTCGCGCTTGGAGATTTCCTCGATTTTTTGAATCTTTCCCATGTAGTTTTCGCGTTCGAAAATCTCAATGCCCTTGAGCGCGACGGCACAGGAGAGGGCGTTGCCCATGAATGTGGGGCCGTGCATCAGCGCGTGGCGGTCATTGTCGCTGTAAAAGCCGCGGAAAACCTTTTCGTTGGCGACCGTCACCGCATGGCCGATGTAGCCGCCGGTCAGCGCCTTGCCGAGCACCAGAATGTCCGGCAGGACCAGGTCGGCCACAAAGCGATTGCCCGTCCGGCCAAAGCCGGTGGCGACCTCATCGAAGATCAGCAGCACGCCGTACTCGTCGCACAGCTCGCGGGCGCGCTTCAAAAACGAAATGTCGTACATTTTCATGCCGCCGGCGCCCTGCAGCAGCGGCTCGACGATGAAGCAGTTCAGCTTGTCGTGATAGAGGGCAAAGGCCTCTTCGAGCGCGGGGATCTCGGTCGGGATATGGACGACGCCCTCTTTTTTGTCGAAGGCGAAGTGGTAGTCCTCGTCGTCGCCGACCTCCATCGCCTTGAAGGTGTCGCCGTGGTAGGCGTGCTCCAGCGCCAAAATCAGCGTGCGCTTTTTCATCTCCGGATGGTCATCGTACTGGTTGGTGTTATATTGCAGTGCCATTTTGAGGGCGACTTCGACGGCTACGCTGCCGGAATCCGAAAAGAAGCAGTAGTTCAGATCGCCCGGCAGAAATCCTTCCAGCTTGGCCGACAGCTTTTCGACCGGATCGTGGGTGAGTCCGCCCAGCATGACATGGCAGAAATTGGCGGCCTGCTCCTGAATGGCGGCCGTCAGCTCGGGGTGCTGATAGCCGTGGATCATGCACCACCAGGAGGAGACGGAATCGATCAGCTCCTGATCCTCGGTGTAAAGATGGACGCCCTTTGCCTTGATGATCTTATAGGGCGCTTTCATGGTTTTCATCTGCTCATACGGATACCAGATCATGTCAGCGATACCTCCTCATACAGTGCTGCTAAATCGGTTGGTTCCATCGGAAGTTCCTGTGCGCCGTCGGGAATGCAGGCGAGCACGGGAAGGCCTGTGTGCTGCCGACACATGGCGATGTTGTCCTCTTCCATCGTGTCGCCGCGGTGATAATGGTTAAAGAGGATGCCCTTTACAGGGAGCTTTTTGCCTTGCATATACTTCGCCGTCAGCACCACGCTGTTGATGGTACCAAGACCCGCGTCCGCGATGATCACGCTTGGAAGCTGCAACGCACGAATGACGTCTTCGAGCCACAGCGTTTTGCCGTTCTCTGCGCGAAGCGGGCAGAGAATGCCGCCGCTGCCCTCGACGGTGACATAATCGTTGCGGCTGCACACGGCCTCAAAGCCCTGCCGGATGACCGGCAGCTCGGGGGGATTCCCCTCATAGCGCGCCGCCAGATGGGGCGACCACGCATGCTCATAGACATAAGGGCACATTTCGCCAAGCGGCTGCGAAAGTCCCGCCGTTTGCTGTACGAACATGGCGTCGCCGGGGATGAGGCTGCCGTCGCTCCTTCGCCGGTTGCCGCTCATAGCGGCCTTATAGTATGCAGCGTTCTCTCCGGATTCCGCCAGCTTTTTCACCATCAGCGCCGTGACATAGGTCTTGCCGACGTCCGTTCCGGTCCCCGTGACAAAAAGAGCCTTTGCCATGCCTCACGCCTCCTTCCAATAGGCGGGGGTCACGTCCCGCCCGAGAGACGCGAGCATGCTGCGGTCGCTGCGGATCGTTGCGCAGGCGGCAGTGGTCAGCATGTTGCCGGTGATGGTGGCGGAGGCTCCCGCGCGGAAGGCGGTCTCACCGTCGTTGGTCAGCAGCGCGCGTCCCGCCGCCAGACGGATGTTCGCCTCCGGATTGATGTAGCGGAAAAAGGCAATGGTCCGCAGGATGTCCTGCTCCGTCAGGCGGGGCAGATGCTCAAGCGGGGTGCCGGGGATGGGCATCAGCGCGTTGATGGGGATGGAGTCGATGCCGAGCTCTGCAAGGCTGACCGCCATGTCCAGGCGGTCTTCCCACGTTTCACCCATGCCGATGATGCCGCCGGAACAGGCGCACATGCCCTCCGCCTTGACCTTTTTCAGAGTCTCCACCTTCATGTCGTAGGTGTGGGTGGTGCAGATGTTCGGGAAGTTCCGCTTCGAGGTCTCAATGTTGTGGTGATAGCTCGTGACGCCCGCCTTGTGCAGCCGGTGAAGCTGCTCGGCGCTCAAAAAGCCCATGGACGCGCACAGGTCGATCTTGCACTCGCGGTGCATCGTCTCATAAGCGTGGATCGCCTGATCGAACTCCTCGCCGGTCAGGGCTCTTCCCGCGGTGACGATAGAGAAGCGGTCCACGCCCTCACTTTCGTTCATCTTGCAGGCCTCTAAGATCGCCTCTTTGGGGAGAAAGTCGTAAACGTCGCATTCCGTGTGATAGTGCGCGGACTGCGCGCAGTATTTGCAGTCCTCCGGACAGCGGCCGCTGCGACCGTTGATGATCGAGCAGAGGTCGACCTTGTCGCCGACACAGGCCTTTCGGATCTCGTCCGCACCCTGACAGAGCGGCTCTAAATCGCAGGTGAGAAAGAAAGAGAGGTCATCCTCGCGTGTCAGGCGCTTACCGTGAATGATCTCCTGTGCCAAGTTGAGTATGTCCATATCGCGTTACCTCCGTGTGCTTGTCAAGATCTTGCTGCCGTTGCCGCCTGAGGAATATTGGGCGTTCCGGAGACGGTCCAGATGCCGCTGCGCTCCAGAAGCGGAGCGAGACGCTTGATGAGAACTGCGCCCAGAACGCTCAGTGCGGTGTCGCCGGGAACGGCAAGAACAAAGCAGTACAGGAACAGCGGGCCCACCGCGATGGGAGTGTTCAGCACGTAGTTGCAGATCACGTAGTAGTAGATCATACCGGCGGCGTACACCACGGCGAGGCCTGCCAGATTGGCAGCAAGATAGCGGGCAAAGGTGCGCTTTTTCAGCTTGGCAGCGAGCGTACCGGTCACGTAGGTCCCGATGCAGAAGCCGATGATATAACCAAAGCTCGGCTTGAGCACGTACCACAGTCCGCCGCCCTCCGTGAAGATGGGAAGGCCGGCAAGGCCCAACAGCATGTAGGCGGTCACGGAGATCGTTCCGAGGCGCGGGCCCAAGATGAGCCCTGCGAGCATCGTGAACAGATATTGCAGGGTAAAGGGGACGACGGGAACGGGAATCTTGATGAATGCGCCCACAGCGATCAGCGCTGTAAACAGGCTGCAAAATACAAGCTGTTTGGTCTTTGACATTGTAAACCTCCAAGAAAAATGATGTTTACAATCTACCAGAGAACTTCTTGACTGTCAACCATAAATATTTCACAGGTTTACAGTGATTGAGAGAGAATTGAGCAGATATTTGACGGAAATCCTGCAAAATGCAAGAAAAAAGCATGGTCAAATCGCATTTCTGCAACTTGACCATGCATTTTTTGATTCGATATTTTCTTTGACAATCAGTTCAGGAAGTCCTTGAGCTTCTTGCTGCGGCTGGGGTGACGGAGCTTGCGCAGCGCCTTGGCTTCGATCTGGCGGATGCGCTCGCGCGTGACGTTGAACTCCTTGCCGACCTCTTCGAGCGTGCGGGGACGGCCGTCCTCGATGCCGAAGCGCAGCTTCAAGACTTTCTCCTCACGCGGGGTGAGGGTGGAGAGCACGTCGACGAGCTGCTCCTGTAAGAGCGTGAACGACGCGGCCTCGCTCGGCTCGCTCGCACCCTCGTCGGGGATGAAGTCGCCAAGGTGGCTGTCTTCCTCTTCGCCGATCGGCGTTTCGAGGGAGACGGGCTCCTGCGCGATCTTCAGGATCTCACGCACCTTGTCGACGGGCATGTCCATCTCGGCGGCGATCTCTTCGGGAGAGGGGTCGTGGCCGAGCTCCTGCAAGAGCTGACGGGACACGCGGATGACCTTGTTGATGGTCTCGACCATATGAACGGGGATACGGATGGTGCGCGCCTGGTCAGCAATGGCACGAGTGATGGCCTGACGGATCCACCACGTCGCGTAGGTCGAAAACTTGTAGCCCTTGGTGTAGTCGAACTTTTCGACGGCCTTGATGAGGCCGAGGTTACCCTCCTGAATGAGGTCGAGGAACAGCATGCCGCGGCCCACGTAGCGCTTAGCGATGGACACGACGAGACGCAGGTTTGCCTCGGCTAGGCGCTGCTTGGAGCGCTCGCCTTTTTTGACGGCAGCCTTGAGCTCCTTCATTTCCTCTTCGCTCAGCTCCGTGCCGTTCTTTTCGGCCTCTTCGAGCTTCTGCTTGGCCTCCACGCCCGCGGACATCGCGGTCGCGAGCGAAATTTCCTCGTCCGCCGACAGCAGCGACACCTTACCGATCTCCTTGAGGTACATGCGCACGGGGTCGTCAGTCGAGAAGCTGTCAACCAGCTCGTTCGGGTCGACGAGCTCTTCCTCTTCGATCTCGGCGATCTCCTCCATCGGCGGCTCCACATCGTCGATGCTGCTGTCGATGGCCTCGGCGGTGCCGATGTCGATGCCGAGCGTTTCGAGCGAGTCGTAGATCTGGTCGAGCTGCTCGCTCTCAAGGTTCATCTCGTCGATGGTCTCCATCAGGTCGCTGGAGCTGAGCTTGCCCTTGGCCTTGCCCTTGGCAAAGATCTCCATGAGCTTTTCGCTGCCCTGCAGCAGCGCCGCCGCGGGCAGGGAGGCGACCAGCTTTTCATCCAGCGGGGGATACTTCTCCGCGGGCTTTTCCGCCTGCGCGGTATCCTCGTTCGCTTTCTTGGCCGCTGCGGCCTTTTTCGCTTTCTTCGGCAGCTTGATCTCCTCAAAATCCGCCTCGGCGAGCAGCGCGTTGGCCTGTTCCTCCAGCTCTCTGCTGGTCAGCTGTTTTTCTTCCATGTTTGCTTTCCTCCGTTACCCTTATATTTATTCTTTTCCATCGCGGCCATCAGGGGATCTTCATTGACGGCCGCGCGCTTGTGCGCTTCGTCTAAAATGATATTGCAGTAGTCCTTCAGCGCCTGTGCGCCGTTTTTGAGCGATTCCGGTTTTTGCAGGATACCGATCAAGTGGCTGATCTCCTCCGACGTGAAAAATTCCGCCAGCGCTGGGATGTTCACCTGCCCGCTCTCGCGCAGCTGCGCGCGCAGCGCCGTGAAGAACCGGCCCAAGAGGGGGGAGGAGAAGTCCTCTTCCCGGATCGGCGGATTCTCGCCAAAGAGGGAATCGTCCAGCGTCAAAAGCCGCAGCACGCCTTCTTCGGCGAGCGCCGAGCGAAGGTCGGTGTAGCGGATCGACCGCTCGCGCGGCTGGGCACTCGCCGCGGGATTCAGATCCCGCCGCTCCTGCTCGCGCTTTTCCTTGTAGCGGGCGCGTTTTCGCGCGCGCTCGACCTCGAGCTTCATCGCGTCGGGCGTGATGCCTGCGGCCTCGGACGCGCGCACGGTGTAAATTTCGCGCTCAACCGCGTTCGGCACGGCGGCGAGTAGCGCCGCCGCCGCCTCGGCATAGCCGATGCGTCCTTCGTCGCTTGTCAAATCAAATTTCGACTTAAGCTGCGACATGCGGAAGTCCATCCCGCTCTCGCTGCCGGAAAGCAGATGCTCAAAGGCGTCCTTACCCTGGAACTTGATGAAGTCATCCGCGTCCTGTTTGATGTACTCTCCGTCGACGAGCCGCTTGGGGAGCTCGAGCACCTTGACCTGAAAGTCGGTGTTATTGAGAAGCGTCAGTGCCTTCTGCGTCGCGACCTTGCCCGCGTCGTCGTTGTCGTAGCAGAGCACGATCTCCTTCGTGTAGCGACTGAGTAATTGCAGTTGCTCCGTCGTCAGCGCCGTGCCCATCGAGGCGCAGGCGTTGTCGAATCCCGCCTGATGCAGCATCACGACGTCGATGTTGCCCTCGACCAAAATAATGTTGCTGCGCTTGCTCTTTTTGGCCAGGTTCAGCCCGTATAAAACGCGCCGCTTGCTGTAAACGATGGTCTCGGGCGTGTTCATATACTTTGCGCCCGGATCGTCCTTGCTGATGATGCGCCCGCCAAAGCCCAGCACATCGCCGCGCACGTCGATGATGGGGAAGATGAGGCGCTTGCGGAATTTGTCGTACAGCCCGCCGTTCTTGCCGCGGATGGCAAGACCCGAGGCAAACAGCTCGCCGTCGCCATAGCCCTTTTTCCGCATCGCGGTCAGTAAGCCGTCCCACTCGTCCGCCGATGCGCCGAGGCCGAAGTTCGTTGCATTGCGCCGCGTGATCTTGCGGTTTTTCATATACTCGAGCACCGGCGCACCCTTGGGCGAGTAGAGCTGATCGTAGTAAAAGCGCGCCGCGTCGCGGTTGAGCGACAGGATGCGCGAACGCAGTCGGCTCTCGTCGCTGTGCTCTTCTTCCGGCACGGGCATGTTCGCGCGCCGTGCGAGAAAGCGCACCGCATCGGGGAAGGAGAGGTTCTCCTCCTCCATGATGAAGTTGATGACGCCGCCGCCTTTTTTGCAGCCGAAGCAGTAGCACAGCTGCTTGTCCGGCAGCACGTGGAACGACGGCGTCTTTTCGCTGTGAAAGGGGCAGCAGCCCCACAGGCTCCCGCCGCGCGGCTGGAGCGAGACATAATTGCTGACAACGTCGACAATGTCGTTGCGGGCGATGAGCTCGTCCAAAAACTGACGGTCAAAGGCCATGGCGTCCTCCTTTCTCACTTCTGCGCACGGAACTTTTTATTGTCAATGGATATATACGCCGAAAATAGTTACTTTCCTCTTTTTTGACGGAAAAAATTCCAAAAAAATTTTTCTGCGCGGAGAAAATTTGACAGACCGTGCCATTTCTCCTATAATTTCCGCAGGAATCGCTGCGCAAAGGGGGCGGAACATCGTGAATATCCGGTTGTATGCGGTAAAATTAGATCGACCGCTCTCAGAAGCGGAACGGTCCACGCTCGCGCGTTTTCTGCCGCCTGAGCGGCAAGACCGCATCAAACCATCGGAACCCCTCTGCGCCTACGCGCTGCTCTGCCGTGCACTGCATGAACTTTACGGCTTGGAGGACTTACCGCAGCTTTCCTACGGCGAGCACGGCAAGCCGTACTTTGCTTCGCATCCGGACGTTCATTTCAGCCTGAGCCACACGCGCGGCGCTGCGCTGCTGGCTGTTCACAACGAGCCAATCGGCGCGGATATCGAGTGTCTTCGCCCTGTGAGCGGCGCGATGCGTACGCGCTTTCACGCGGCAAATGACGCCGATTTCTGGCGCCTCTGGGTGCAGCGGGAGAGCCGCTGCAAGCGCGCGGGGATCAGCGCCGTCGCATTGCGGGACAGGGAAGTGCCGAGCTTCCCGAATGAGCGCGTTTTCGCGCTCGAACCGTTCCCCGACTACACCGCCGGCGTCTGTACCTGCTCTGACGCGGACGTTGACAAGCCGATATACCTTACAGTAAAAGAGCTCATATAAAAGGTTCCGAAGAAGTCTCTTCGGAACCTTTTTTGCTTGATTTTTCCTCTTACAGCTCCACGACGATGGGCTCGTGGTGCGCTTTCGGCAGCAGCATATTTTTGACGTCGCTCGTTTTGAGCTTGATGGTCGAGGTGCAGAGGCACGGGTGGCAGGAGAAGTACTCCGCCTCATAGGTCTCCTTGTCGATGAGCAGCTGCACGCGGTTTTCATCATCGTTCATCAGGCCGAGGATCGTCGCTGAACCCGGCGTGCAGTGCAGCAAGTCCCAAAGCTGCTCTTCCGGCGCGAACGACAGGCGGGCCGAGCCGATCTGATGGCTCAAGTCCTTCGTATGAAACGCCTTGTGCGGCGGCATACATAAAAGGTAGAAATTCGTCTTCTGCCGGTTGCAGAGGAAGAGGTTCTTGCACACGTCCACGCCGAGCACAGCGGAGACGTCGTCGCACTTTTTCATCGTGTCGGCCAGCTCGTGGGTCACGCGCTCATAGTCGATGCCGAGGGAATCCAGAAAGTCGAACGCTGCCGCTTCCTGCGCGGGCAGCTTACCCTCGGGGCGGGAATTGTGATAGATCGGGGAGATTTCCATGTTGCTTTATTTCTCTTCTTTCAGCAGTTTTTCGCCGGCCTTGAATATATCGCCCGCGCCGACGGTCAAAATAAGGTCGCCCGGGCAGGCGATGCGCGCGAGCGCGGCAGTCACCTTGTCGAGCGTAGGGCAATAAACGGATCCGGGGATCTCGCGGCTCAGGTCCATCGACGAAATACCGATATCGTTCTGCTCGCGCGCGGCGTAGATCTCTGCCAGCACGACGACGTCGGGTACGCGCAGCTCCTTGACAAAATCGTTAAACAGCGCCTTCGTGCGCGTGTAGGTGTGCGGCTGGAATGCGCAGATGATGCGCTTGTAGGGAAGCGTCTTCGCCATTTCGAGCAGCGCATGCAGCTCGCCGGGGTGGTGGGCGTAGTCGTCGTAGACGTCCGCGCCGTGGAAGCTTCCCTTGTACTCAAAGCGGCGGCCCGCGCCGGTGAACGTTGCAAGGCCGAGGCCGACGGCCTCGCCGCTGACGCCGAGAAGATATGCGGCGCTCGCCGCGGCCAGTGCGTTCATCACGTTGTGCTTGCCGCCCACGCGCAGGGAAACATGAGCGTAGTAACTGCCGCGGATATAGATGTCAAAGCTCGGAAGCCCGTCCGTCCAGACGACGTTTTCCGCGCGGCACTGCGCGGCGGGATCGTCATAGCTGAACCAGAAGATCGGCTGGGAAATGCCCCTGAGCGCATCGCGCGCACCCTCATCATCCATGTTGGCGACCACATGTCCGCCGATGGGGACGAGCTCTGCAAAGCGGCGGAACGAGTGCTCCACATCCGCTAAGTCCTTGAAGAAATCGAGATGGTCGGCCTCCACGTTCAAAATGACCGCGACAGTGGGGAAAAAGCTCAAAAACGAGTTGCAGTATTCGCAGCTCTCGGCGATGATCGTATCGCCCTTGCCGACGCGATAACCGGAATGAAGCAGCTGTAACGTGCCGCCAATCATGACGGTCGGGTCTTTCTGCGCGGCCATGAAGATGTGCGTCGCCATCGAAGTGGTCGTCGTCTTGCCGTGCGTGCCGGAGATGCAGAGGGCGTTTTTGTAGCCCTTCATAATAGCGCCCCAAGCCTGCGCGCGCTCGAAAACGGGGATGCCGCGCGTCACCGCGCCGGAGATCTCGGGATTATCGTCGTGGATGGCGGCGGTGCGGATAACAAAGTCGCACTCGCCGAGGTTGTCCGCCGCGTGGCCGATGGCCACGGGGATGCCGAGCGAACGCAGATGCTCGACGGACGGGCCGTCGTTCATGTCGCTGCCCTGGACCTTGAGGCCCATGCCGTGCAGCACCTCTGCCAGCGGGCTCATCGAAACGCCGCCGATGCCGGCCAGATGCGCGCACTTGCCGGGGACGAGATAGGAGAAAATATCCTTCTGATTAGTCATTGTATCAAATCCTTTCCTTGTGCGGAGCACAGGAGATTTACTTTTTATGGATTTTCTATTATAATATAGCGGCGAACGGAGTGCAATGCTAAAAATTTGATTTTTTGTGAGGGTTCCATGCTCTTTTTACCGAAGGAAGTCGAAACGGTCATCACCACGCTGCAAGGCGCGGGTTATTCGCCGTACCTGGTTGGCGGCTGCGTGCGCGAAATGCTGCGAGGCAAAGTGCCGTCCGACTACGACATGACATCCGACGCCCTGCCGCAGGAGGTGCTGCGCCTCTTCGGCGAGTGGGCGCACCCGACGGGATTACAGCACGGCACGGTGACGGTCGTGAGCGGGGGACTGCCCATTGAGCTCACGACGATGCGCCGCGACGGCGCGTACAGGGATAACCGCCACCCGGATTCCGTCACGTTCGGCACGAGCATTGAAGAGGACCTTGCCCGCCGCGACTTCACGGTCAACGCCATCGCTTTGCCGCCGGACGGCACGCTCGTAGACCCCTACGGCGGGCAGGAAGACCTGAAAGCAGGCGTCCTGCGTTGCGTCGGCGAGCCGAAGCGGCGGTTTGAGGAAGACGCGCTGCGCATTTTACGGCTCGTGCGCTTCTGCTCCGTGCTCGGTTTTTCGGCGGAGAAGGAGACCGCCCGCGCCGCGCATGAGGCGCGCGGCCTACTCGCCCACGTTGCGCATGAGCGCGTGTACACGGAGATGAACAAGCTCCTGCTCGGTGAGAACGTGGGGGAAACGCTTTTGACCTTTCCAGACATTCTGGGCGTGCCGATTCCGGAGATTTTACCCTGCGTCGGCTTTGACCAGTGCAATTACCACCACTGCTTCGACGTCTGGGGTCACACGGCGCGCGCTGTCGCCGCCGTGCCGCCAAAGCGGGAGCTGAGATGGACGATGCTCTTCCATGACCTCGGTAAGCCCCTGTGCCGGACGTTTGACGAGCAAGGTATCGGACATTTTTACGGCCACACGGCGATTTCCGCTCAAATGGCGGAGGACATCATGGCGCGGCTGCACTTTGAAAAGGCGCTGCGTGACAGAATACGCGCGCAGCTCGCCTGTTTCGACGACATGTTCCGTCCCGAGCGGGCGGCCATCCATAAGGAGATGGCGCGCCTCGGCGCGGAGACGGTACAGAATTTGCTTTACACCAAACAGGCGGACAACGCCGCGAAAGCGCCCGCGGGATTGGAGCGTGCGCAGGCGCCGTGGCACGAAGCACAGAAAATCTACGACGAGCTGATCTCAGAGGGCGCGTGCTGCTCGATCCACGAGCTCAAGATCAGCGGGGAAGACCTCGCCGCCCTCGGCTACCACGGGCGTGAGATCGGCGCGGTGCTTGCGCGGCTTTTAGACGAGGTCGCGGCAGAAAAACTCCCCAACAAGCCCGAGGCGCTGCAAGCGCGCGCCGTGCGGCTGTGGCGCAGCGGCTATGCGCGCCATACGATGAAAGAAAACGAGACCCATTGACGGAGGTTAACGATATGGCAAATCTGATGGATTATCTGGACTGGCGCGGGGATCTGACGCTCGAAATTTCGCCGTTCAACGAGGTGGACGCGCTGATTCTGGCAGAGCTGAGCTTTGTCGACTTTGACGGCATCGTGCCGCCGCCCGAGCTCGGGCGCGGCCTGCCGCTGAATGAGGCGGCGGAGGCGTTTTTCGCCCGCCATGGCGGGAAGGACGTCCCCATGGGCGTCCTTGTGCCGGACACGATCTCGAAAATGCTGCGCAAGCTGATGACGAGCCCGCGCTTTCGCAATATGACGCTTAACGGCTACACAGCGCTGCTTGACGATTCCATCGAGCAGCAGTTTGCGGCGCTGACGATCGACCTTGGCAACGGCAGCATCTATATCTCGTTCCGCGGCACGGACGATACGATCGTGGGGTGGAAGGAAGACCTCAACATGGGCTTTTTGGAGGAGATCCCCTCGCAGAAGCAGGCGGTCGAATACGTCGCGCGCGTCGCGCGGCAGTACAGCGACAAGACCATCCGTATCGGCGGGCACTCCAAGGGCGGCAACCTCGCCGTTTACAGCGCGGCGAAGAGCAGCGGCGAGATCCAAGAGCGTATCGTCGCCGTCCATAATAACGACGGCCCCGGCTTCGCCTGGGATATCAGCGAGACACCGGGCCACAAGCGCATCGCAAGCCGCATCCATACCATCCTGCCGCAGACGTCTGTCGTCGGCATGCTGATGGAGCATGAAAAGCGCTATCAGGTCGTGCATTCGACCTATGACGGCCTTTACCAGCATGACGGGTTTTCCTGGCAGGTGCTGGGTACGCAGTTTGTCCACCTCGACGACTTCTCCCGCGAGGGAAAGCTCGTCGATGAAACGCTCTCGTCCTGGGCCGATTCGCTCAACACCCAGCAGCGCGAAGCGCTGGCCGACGCGCTGTACAGCGTCTTCACCGCCTCAGGCGCAAAAACGCTCAGTGAGCTCACCGAGGAAAAGCTCAAAAGCGCCGCAGCGATGCTCAAGACCTATAAAAACCTCGACCGCGAGACCCGCCGCATGGTGACTGAGGCGTTCATGCTGTTTTTCAAACTCGGCACGAAGAACTTCGTCCTCGACACGCAGGAAGAATCCAGCCGCGAGATCGAAAATATCCGAAAGAAAATCTCGGAACAATACCAGAAATTGGTGGAGCGCAAGAAGTAAATACAACATTCCCGCTGCGCGGGGAGCGTGTTTCCCCTGCACTCCGCAGGGGAACGGGACAAAGGGGTCATTCTCTTTCGCAAAAGAGAATGGCCCCTTTGGAACCCCAAGAAAAAGGCTTTGCATTGGCAGATTGGCGCTTGAAGAGCTGCGCGGCCTGCGGAATCAGGTGCCTGCTGGGTGTTGTATCTAAACGACTTGGTTTGCTTCTATCTTCGCTGTTGCTTTGCCTGCGATTCGGTAGCCTTACGCAATTTCCGCCTGCTTTGGACTTGTACAGATTTGCTATTGCCTGCCGAGGCGGCTTTGCTGGCGCTCGCCGCAGTACGCACTACCAAGACGATATGCATTGTCAGATGATTAGGCTGCGCCAAAACAAGATGAGCAGAGCGGCAGCGGATGATAGAAGTAGGCCAAATCGTATAGCAATGCTAACGCGGCTTCGCCGCGCGCAGGGAAGTGCAATCGGCAAGCATCGCACCTCTTCGAGCTGCTCGCTTGCAATGAAAATTTTCTCTGGGAGGGTGTAAGGGAGGGGTATCTCTTTTTCAAAAAGAGATACCCCTCCCTTATTATCGCACCCCTGCGCGGCGCAGGGAACAAATGCAGCGCTGTCGCGCTGCCATATTATTTTTTTACTCTGCGCTTGGCAGCTTCGCTGCGGGCTTCATCAGCAACGCGCAGATGATGATCGCGAGGATCGTGTTCGGCAGCATATACGTGCCGTTGTACAGCACGGAGTAGAACACGGGAGAGGTCATGGTCATGCCCATGAATTCCTCGGGCATATACTGCGCGTAGACCGTCACGCCCGAGATGAAGTGAATGACGAAGCGGGCGACACAGCCGACGAAGGCTGCGAGCGGGAGCTTGGAATAGTCGTTGCCCTTCACGCGGAAAAGGCCCGCGAGGCCGACCGCGCCGTAGGCGACGGAATAGTCGAAGATGATGGACACCCAGCTCACGGCAAAGCCTTCGGCGAAGAAATACTTGAGCGTGCCGAACGCGACGCCCGCGAGGATGCCCCAGGGCGCGCCATAGCGCACGGCGAAGAGGATGAGCGGGACCATCACAAGGGTGATCGAGCCGCCGAAGCCGCCAAACGACAGACCGATGGGAATTTTGAGATAGCTCAGCACAAGGGCGAGCGCGATGCAGATGCCGCCTTCGGTCAGGCGGCGGGTGGTGGAATGGGGGGACGTGTTGCTCATAAGGGATTCCTCCTAAAAATATGATCCCTGTCCGCGCCGCGGCACAAAAAAGCACCGCGGCGTCGACGTCACGGTGCAAAGTTCAGGCAAGATACTCTTTGCATTCCTACGCCGGCATTACCCGGATCAGGTCTGAGGGACAGCGACGGCGATACGCCGCATCACAGCCGGCTTGCGCCAGCGCCCCTTGCAGGTATGGCGATATCTTAGTCCAATGTTCAAAATTTGTCAAGGATTTGAGGTAAAAAGCGTGATTCCGAAAATAGAATATCGGAATTTAGAATTTGTGTTGCGTCTTTGTTGTGCTTGTGCTACAATAAAATTAGTTAGGCAACCAAAATAATTGTGATATTTGTGATTTTCTCGTGAACAGGAGATCTGAAATGGCTTCGTTTGTTGTCAACGGTACACCGGTCACGGTGGAGAAAAATCAAAAACTCATCCGCTATCTTCGCGACGAGCTGCATCTGACCAGCGTCAAGGACGGGTGCAGTGAGGGCGCGTGCGGCACGTGCCATGTCCTCATTGACGGCAAGCCGACGAAAGCCTGCATCCCTCAGACAGACAAGCTGGAGGGGAAACATATCGTCACGGTCGAGGGCCTTTCCACCTTTGAAAAGGAGGCCTTTACCTACGCTTTCGGCGAGGCCGGAGCCGTGCAGTGCGGCTTCTGCATCCCGGGCATGGTCATCTCGGCCAAGGGGCTCATCGACCAGAACCCCGACCCGACACGCGAAGAGGCGGCCTTTGCCATCCGCAACAATATCTGCCGCTGCACGGGCTATGTCAAGATCATCGACGGCATCCTGCTTGCGGCGAAGATTTTACGCGAGGGGAAGATTCCCGAAAAGAAGGAAGACTTTCAGGTCGGCTCGCGCGTGCACCGTATCGACGTCGCCGAAAAGGTACAGGGCTATGGCAAGTACCCCGACGACATCTATGTTGACGGCATGTGCTATGGCGGCGCGGTGCGCAGCCAGTACCCGCGCGCCCGCGTGCTCTATATCCGCACGAAAGAAGCGGAAGAGCTCCCCGGCGTCGTCTGCGTGCTGACGGCAAAGGACATCCCGGGTCAGCAGAACGTCGGCCACATCCAGAAGGACCAGCCGACGCTCATCGGCGAGGGGGAGATCACGCAGTATCTCGGCGACGCGGTGGCGCTCGTCTGCGCGCGCGACCCGGAAACGCTCGAGCAGGCAAAAAAGCTCGTGCAGGTCGTTTACGAGGAGCTTCCGGCGGTCTTCAGCCCCGAGGAGGCGGCGGCCCCCGGCGCGCCAGAGGTCATCATGGGCAACCGCGGCAATTTGCAGGCGCACCGCCACGTTTCCCGCGGCAACGCGGACGAGGCCATCAAAAATTCCAAATACGTCCTGCACGAAAAATTTGAGACCCCGTGGACGGAGCACGCCTTTTTAGAGCCCGAGTGCTGTGTGGCGCTCCCGCTGGAAAACGGCGGCGTGAAGCTTCTCACCACCGACCAGAGCGCGCACACCACCCAGCACGAGTGCGCGGCGATGCTCGGCGTCGACTTTGCCCACTGTCAGGTCGAGAACATGCTCGTCGGCGGCGGCTTTGGCGGGAAAGAGGATATGTCCGTGCAGCATCACGCGGCACTCATCGCGTATCTTGCACGCGTGCCGGTGAAGGTGAAGCTCACACGGCAGGAATCGCTGCTCGTCCATCCAAAGCGCCACCCGATGTGGATGGACTTCACGATGGGCTGCGACGAAAACGGTATCATTCAGGGCGTAAAGGCGAGCGTCGTGTCCGACACGGGCGGCTTCGCCTCACTCGGCGGCCCCGTGCTCGAGCGCGCGTGCACGCACGCCGCGGGCCCGTATCACTATGAGAATTTTGAAATCGAGGGCCACGCCTACTATACGAACAATCCGCCCGCGGGCGCGTTCCGCGGCTTCGGCGTGACGCAGACCTGCTTTGCGACTGAAACGCTACTCAACGAGATGGCCGACCTTGTCGGCATCTCTCCGTGGGAAATTCGCTACCGCAACGCCATCCGCCCGGGCGAGGTGCTGCCGAACGGCCAGATCGTCGGCCCCGAAACGGGCCTTGTCGAAACGCTCGAGGCCATCAAGCCCTACTATGACGAAGCGGTCAAAAACGGCGAGCCGGTCGGCCTTGCCTGCGCGATGAAAAACGCGGGCGTCGGCGTCGGTCTTCCCGACTATGGGCGCTGCAAGCTCGTCATCGGCGATGATGGCAAGGTCCACATCCGCGCGGGCGCGTCCTGCATCGGTCAGGGTCTCGGCACGGTGCTGGTGCAGCTCGTCGTGACAAACGCAAAGCTCACGCGCGATCAGGTCGTCTACGACGGCAACAGCACGTTCATAACGCCTGACAGCGGCGATACCTCCGGCTCGCGCCAGACGCTCGTCACCGGCGAGGCCTGCCGCCGCGCATGCCTGCTGCTGCGCGACGCGATGGAGTACCGCTCGCTGAGCGATTTGAAGGGGCAGGAGTTTTACGGCGAATACTACGCCAAGACGAACCCGCTCGGCGCGGACGTGCCGAATCCCGTCAGCCACGTCGCCTACGGCTACGCGACGCAGATGTGCGTCGTTGACAAAGAAACGGGCAAAATTAAAAAGATAGTCGCCGCGCACGATGTCGGCAAGGCCATCAACCCGCTGTCCTGCGAAGGGCAGATCGAGGGCGGCGTCGTGATGAGCATGGGCTACGCCTTGACAGAGCAGTACCCGCTCGACCACGGCAAGCCCACGGCAAAGTACGGCACGCTCGGCCTGTTCCGCTCACACCAGATCCCCGAGATCAAGGCCATCGTCATCGACAAACCGGGATTAAACCTCGCCAATGGCGCCATCGGCATCGGCGAGATCACGTCCATCCCCACGGCGCCGGCCATTGCGCAGGCGTATTACCGCTATGACGGTGAGCGCCGCCGCAGCCTGCCGCTCGACCATACGCCGTACAAAAAGTAATACAATCAGGAGAGAGCTATGAAACGAGTTCTCATCATCTATACCGGCGGCACCATCGGTATGACGCGCACGGAAAACGGCTACGCGCCGCGCGCGGGCTACTTCCGCGCCGCGCTCGATGCCATTCCAGACCTCCGCGCACCGGAGATGCCGGAGTGGGAATTCTACGAGCTCTCGCCGCTGCTGGATTCATCCAACATGACCGTGCGAGAATGGAACTGCATCGCAGAGCTGATCGCGCAGAAATATGACGATTACGACGGCTTCGTCGTCCTGCACGGTACGGACACGATGGCCTACACGGCTTCGGCACTGTCGTTCATGCTCGATGGGCTCGACAAGCCTGTGGTGCTCACGGGCTCGCAGATCCCGCTGTGCGAAATTCGTAGCGATGGGCGCGACAACCTCATCACCGCGCTGCTGATTGCGGGGGAAGGCATCGTGCGCGAGGTGTGCCTGTACTTCGGCGGAAAGTTGCTGCGCGGCAACCGCGCGACAAAATACTCCGCCGACGGACTCATCGCTTTCGTTTCGCCCAACTACCCGAGCCTTGCCGAGGCGGGCATTTCCATCAAATATAACGAAGCCGCCCTCCTGCCGCGGCAGGAAGGCGGGCTGAGGCTCCAGACGCTTGACAACATCCCCATCGGCGTCATCAAGGTATTTCCGGGCATTCAGTTTTCGCTGTTCGAGGCCATTATGACCGAAAAGCTCCGCGGTATCGTCATCGAGACGTTCGGCGCGGGCAACATCCCCGGCGACGGAAACGCGCTGCTGCCCATCATCCGCAAGGCGTTTCAGAACGGCACGGTGCTCACGGTCTGCTCGCAGTGTCCGCAGGGCGCGGTGTCGCTCGGCACCTACGAAACGTCCAGCGCGCTCAAAAAGGCGGGCGCGGTCAGCGGACTCGACATGACGACCGAGGCCGCCGTCGCCAAGCTGTACTATCTCTTCTCCTGCGGCTACGACAAGGAGAAGATCAAGCAGGCGATGGAGGAGAATCTCCACGGCGAGATCAGCGTTTCTTAAGCGCTTCGAGCGCTTCCTTCGTGTCAACGTCGCAAAGCTCCGTCTTCAGCGCTTCAAAGAGCAGCAGATCATCTAAATGTCTTTTGATGACTGCGCTGCCGCCGACATCGCCCTCAAGCGATAAAAGCTCAGGAAAGAAGCGGGCAGGGAAGAGGCAGGGGTTGCCCCGCACGCCGTTGTGTCCCAATCCGACGATGTTTTCGCTGTGCGCGCGGAAGAACTCAAGCTCCTGCGCGACGGTCTTGCGCTTGAGCATCGGCTGGTCGGCCACCATGAAGCAGAGCGCGTCACAGTCTGACAGCGCCGCCGTGCCGAGGCGGATCGTCTCGCTCTGGCCGCGCTCGGGATGTTCGTTCCGCAGCGTTTCAAAGCCAAACTTTTTGGCGGCCGCTTCCACGTTTTCGTGCTGCGTCACGACCAGCACGCGGGAAAAGCTCTCCCGCGGGATCGCATCGAGCGCATGCTCGATAAGCGGCTTTCCGTTTACCATCGCGGCGAGCTTGTTCTCGCCAAAGCGCGCGGCATTGCCCGCCGCCATGACCACGCATCCTATTTTCAACGTGTTATCCATCTAAAATCACCAGTCATTCGTTTCTTTTTCACCAATCGGCAGAAAAAAGCGGACAAAATGGTACATCCGCGATCATTTGTATTATATCACGCATGCAGCACTGTACAAGCTGTGCGAAATGTGCTAAAATAATAGCAAAGGAGTTGCAGATTTCGAGCAAAACCGACAAAGCGGCTGCTCGGAACAGGAGGTAGACAGATGAGCAAGGTAGGAAAAAGCGAGATCCGCGTCGATGCGTTCGACAAGGTCACCGGACGCACGAAATACTATGAGGATCGGATGCCGGCCGGTGCGCTCTATGCGCGCATCAAGCATTCCACCATCGCGCACGGATTTGTCAAATCAGTCGACAAGTCCGCGGCGGAGGCCATTCCCGGCGTTGTGAAGGTGCTGACCTGCTTCGACGTGCCGGAGCACTGCTTCCCGACGGCGGGCCATCCCTGGTCGATGGACCCGGGGCATCAGGACGTGGCCGACCGCAATCTTTTGAACCGCCATGTGCGCTACTACGGCGACGACGTCGCGGTCGTCATTGCGGAGGATGAGGTCTCGGCCATGCAGGGCGTGCGCGCGCTGAAGGTCGAATATGAGGAACTCCCGTTTGTGCTCGACGTGCAGAAGGCCATGGAGCCCGACGCGCCCTGCATCCACGAAAATTTCCCGGGGAATATCCTGAAGCACACCGATATCCGCAAGGGCAATTATCAGCAGGCGATCAAAGAGCCCGGCCTCATCAAGGTCGAGGGCTGGTACAACACCCCCACCGTGCAGCACAGCCACATTGAAAACCACGGCTGCTACGCTTACGAGGAAAATGGCCGCATCGTCGTCGTGTCCTCCACGCAGATCCCGCACATCATCCGCCGCATCGTCGGTCAGGCGCTCGGGCGTCCGTGGGCGGATATCCGCGTCATCAAGCCCTACATCGGCGGAGGCTTTGGCAATAAGCAGGATGCGCTCTATGAGCCGCTGTGCGCGTGGTGCTCTACGCAGGTGCACGGAAAATGCGTGCGCATCGACTGCTCGCGTGAAGAGACATTCGTCAGTAACCGTGTGCGCCACTCGATCCGCTTCCATATCATCACGTGGCTCCATAAGGACGGCTCGATTGCCGCGCGCAAGGTCGAGTGCTTCTCCAATCAGGGCGCGTATGCCTCGCACGGCCATTCGATCGTCGCCAAGGCCATGGGCTCGTTCCCGCAGATCTATCCCTGCGACAATTTCGAGGGCGACGCTTACACCGTGTACACAAACCGCCCCGCCGCGGGCGCGATGCGCGGCTACGGCATGCCGCAGGCGTCGTTCGCGGACGACGCGAACATCGACGAGTGCGCGAAGGCCGTTGGCATGGAGCCGCTCGAATACCGCATGAAGTACATCATGCCCAAGGGCTTCCACGACGGCTTCTCAGGTAACACGAACTACTACGATTCCTTCCGCGAATGTCTTGAAAAGGGGAAGGAGTACATCGAATACGACAAAAAGCGCGAGGAGTATGCCAAGGACATCGGCCCCGTCCGCCGCGGCATCGGCGTGGCGGCCTTCTGGTACAACACGGCAGTGTATCCCATCTCGCTTGAAACGTCCTCGAACCGCATGCTCCTGAATCTCGACGGCACGGTGACGATGCAGTGCGGTGAGACGGAGATCGGGCAGGGCGCGGACACGGCCTATGCGCAGATGACGGCCGAGGCCGTCGGCCTCAAGAGCTATCACGACGTGTGCGTCGTCTCATGTCAGGATACGGACATCACGCCCACAGGCCTCGGCGCTTACGCGAGCCGCCAGACCTACGTCGCGGGCTTCTCCATCCGCCAGACGGCGACGCTCCTGCGGCAGAAAATTCTTCAGTACGCGACAAAGCTCACCCGTCAGGCGGTCGACAATATGGACATCGTCGACGGCAACATCATCCGCAAGGGTGACGGCATGGTGCTCATGTCGCTGAAAGACCTTGCGATGACCGCGCAGTACAACGCCGCGGACTCCGAGCACATCACCGCCGAGTCGACCTACACCATCCGCAACAACGCCTATTCGTTTGGCTGCACCTTTGCCGACGTCGAGGTGGATATCCCGATGTGCAAGGTGACGCTCAAGAAGATCATCAACGTCCACGACTGCGGCAAGCTTATCAACCCCGCGCTTGCCGAGGCGCAGGTCCACGGCGGCATGTCCATGGCCATCGGATTTGGCATGAGCGAGCAGCTTTTATTCGACGAGAAGACGGGCCGCCCCCTCAACAATAATCTTCTTGACTACAAGGTCTCGACGTTCATGGACCACCCGCATCTCGAAGCGCAGTTTATCGAAAATCCCGAGCCGACGTCGCCGTTCGGCACGAAGGCGCTCGGCGAACCGCCCGCGTGCTCGGGCGCGCCCGCCATCCGCAACGCCATCTACAACGCCACCGGCGTCGCCATCGACACCGTTCCCATCACCCCGCACGTTCTGTACGCCGAGTTCAGCAAGGCGGGGCTCATCCACGACAGCTGGAAGGAGGAGAAGTGAGCCATGTATGACATGAAAGCACTCTATGAGGCGGAAAGCGTCGAAAACGCCGTCGCCCTCCGCTTGGAGCATCCCGAGGCGCAGATCATCGCCGGCGGCAGCGACGTGCTCGTGCAGATGCGCGAGGGTAAACGCGCCGGAAAGGAGCTCATCTCGATCTACGGCCTCGACGAGCTGCGCGGCGTGAGCATCGACGAGGAGGAAAACATCCGCATCGGCTCGCTCTCGAGCTTTTCCCACATCACGCGTGACCCCATCATCCAGAAGTACATCAATGTTCTCGGCGAGGCGGTCGACATGGTCGGCGGCCCGCAGATCCGAAACATCGGCACCATCGGCGGCAACACCTGCAACGGCGTGACGAGCGCGGACTCCGCCTCCACACTGCATGCGTGGGAGGCCATCGTGGAGCTGACGGGGAAGGACGGCATCCGCCGCCTGCCCATCAAGGATTTTTACATCCGGGCAGGGCAGGTCGACATCCGCGCGGAGGACGGCGAGATACAGACCGCCATCCTCATCCCGAAGGCAAGCTATGAAGGCAGCTTTGGCCACTACATCAAGTACGCCATGCGCAACGCCATGGACATTGCAACGCTCGGGTGCAGCGTGAACGTGCGTTTGTCGCCCGACAAGCAGACTATTGAGCGCGCCCGCATTGCCTACGGCGTCGCCGGTCCCGTGCCGATGCGCTGCCCGAGCGCGGAGGAATCTGCCAAGGACAAACCCTTGACACTCGAGACGGCGGAAGACTTTTCACTCGCCGTACTGAAGGACATCCACGCACGCGACAGTTGGCGCGCCTCTAAGGCCTTCCGCGAGCATATCGCCGTGGAAATGGCCAAGCGCTGCCTGATCGAATCCATCAAACGGGCGGGAGGTGTCATCGAATGAGTCAGTACAAGCTGGTGCGATTCAACTTAAACGGCAAGGACGTTGAAAAAATGGTCGACGTGCGCGCTTCTCTCACCGATATGCTGCGCAACGACTACCACATGACCTCCGTAAAAAAGGGCTGCGAGGTCGGCGAGTGCGGCGCTTGCAATGTCCTCATCGACGGCGAGGCCTTCAACTCCTGCATCTATCTCGCCGTCTGGGCGGAGGGAAAGCACATCTGCACGCTCGAGAGCCTGATGGGGGAGGACGGCGAGCTGAGCGACATTCAGCAGGCCTTTCTTGAGGAAGCGGCCGTGCAGTGCGGTTTCTGCACGCCGGGCTTCATCATGACCGCGGTCGAGATCTTGGAGAGTGGCAAGCTCTATTCGGACGATGAGCTGCGCAAGCTTCTCTCCGGCCATCTCTGCCGCTGCACGGGCTATGAGAACATTTTCCGCGCCGTGAAAAAGACGATGTATCGCCGCCTCGGCCTGCCGCTTCCGGAATAAGGCCGAGCCTTTACAAAATCGAAACAGGAAAAAATATTGTCTTCTTACGAAATCGGTGCTATAATCCAAATAGCACCGATTTTGTTTCAAGGCGCGAAAAAGGAGGAATCTTTATGGTCATTACGGTTGGCAGACAATACGGCAGCGGCGGACGCGAGATCGGCACGATGCTTGCCAAGCAGCTCGGCATCGCCTATTACGACGACATGCTGCTCAAGGAGGCGGCAGAGGAGAGCGGACTTTGCGAAGAGCTGTTCCGTTCCTTTGACGAACGCCCGAAGAGCTTTCTCTATTCCATCGCGATGGACCCCTATTCCTTCTCGATGAACCATGTGACGCCCAAGGGCTCCATCGAACAGCAGGTGTACCTGGCGACCTACGACACGATCAAAAAGCTCGCCGACAAGGGCCCCTGCGTCCTGATCGGCCGCTGCGCGGACTACGCGCTCAAGGATCGCGACGACGTCATCAATCTCTTCATCACGGCTCCGCTCGAAAACCGCATCAAGCGCGTTGCCGCCCGCAACGGCATCAGCGAGAACGAGGCGAAAGACCGCATCAAGAAGACGGATAAGTCCCGCGCTTCCTACTATAACTACTATTCCGCCAAGGACTGGGGCGATGCCAAGAGCTATGACCTCTGCATCGATTCGAGCCTGCTCGGCATCGATGGCACGGTCGAGCTTTTGAAGGACCTTATCCGCATCAAGGACATCAAGTAAACGAAAAATCTAAAAAAGCAGCCGTATGAAACGGCTGCTTTTTTCCGCTATTCACGGCGGTTCAACTTGACGAAAAAGGAAAGAGCGAATTTGTGAAAAAAGTTTACGCTTTCCCCCTATGCAAAAGAGCAAAAATACGCTAAAATAGTAGCTGTGAAAATTTGAACTTGTTCCTGAAAGGGGAGATTATGAGCATGGCTCAACTCAAGTATAAGCGCGTGCTGCTCAAGATCAGCGGTGAGGCGCTGGCAGGCGACAAGCACTTCGGCTTCGACTTCGACGTCGTTTCCAAGGTGTGCGACGTCATCAAAAAGTGCACGGACATGGGTGTGCAGATGGGCGTCGTCATCGGCGGCGGCAACTTCTGGCGCGGCGTTAAAAACGGCGAGGGCTACATCGAGCGCACCCGTGCCGACCACATGGGCATGCTGGCCACGGCGATGAACTGCATGGCGGTCGCCGATGTGCTCGAGCAGAAGGGCGTCGACGTGCGCGTGCAGACGGCGCTGGAGATCAAAGAAGTCGCCGAACCCTACATCCGCGCCCGCGCCATCCGGCATTTGGAAAAGGGCCGCGTAGTGCTCTTTGGCTGCGGCATCGGCTCTCCGTTCTTCTCGACCGACACGGCAGCGGTGCTGCGCGCGGCGGAGATCAATGCCGACGTGATCCTGCTCGCCAAGAACATCGACGGCGTTTACAACGCCGACCCCGCCAAGGACGCGAGTGCCGTCAAGTACGATGCCATCTCCTATGAGGATGTGCTGGCCCAGCACCTTGCGGTCATGGACTCCACAGCTACGTCGCTTTCGATGGACAACCATATCCCTGTGCTCGTCTTCGCCCTCAAGGATCCCGAGAACATCATCCGTGCGGTCGAGGGCGAGAAGATCGGTACCATCGTTGGCGAAAACTGAGCGACCCCGCATCTGCGGTTTTACGATAAAAATTTTTGAGGAGGTATCCCCATGAATAAAGAAGATTACAAGGTTTATTCCGACAAAATGAGAAAGAGCATCGACGCGGTGAACGCGGACTTTGCCTCTGTGCGCGCAGGCCGCGCCAACGCCTCTGTGCTCGACCGTATCAGCGTCGACTACTACGGCTCTCCCACGCCCATCCAGCAGATCGCGGCCATCGCTTCTCCCGATCCGCGCCAGCTCGTCATCACCCCGTGGGACGGCACGGCCCTCAAGCCCATCGAGCGCGCCATTCAGGAGTCTGACCTTGGCATCAACCCGCAGAACGACGGCAAGTCCATCCGCCTGAACTTCCCGCAGCTCACGGAGGAGCGCCGTAAGGAGCTCGTCAAGCAGATCCATAAGTATTCCGAGACCGGCAAGGTCGCCATCCGCAACATCCGCCGCGACGCGATGGAGGCCTTCAAGAAGAAGCAGAAGGCCAGCGAGATCACCGAGGACGACCTGAAGGTCGCCGAAAAGGACCTGCAGAAGCTGACCGACGACATGTGCAAAGAGGTCGACGCCCTTCTCGAGAAGAAAGAGAAGGAGCTCATGGCGGTCTGATATGGGGCTCTTTTCCAAAGAGAACAAGGCAGGGCAGGTTGATTTGAACAACCTGCCTTGTCATGTTGCCGTCATTATGGACGGCAACGGCCGCTGGGCGCAAAAGCGCGGCCTCCCGCGCTCGGCCGGTCACAAGGCGGGGGCGGAGACGTTTCGAAAGCTCGGCACCTACTGCAAGAACCTGGGCATCGACTATCTGACGGTCTACGCCTTTTCGACCGAAAACTGGAAGCGCCCGAAGGACGAGGTCGACGGCATCATGCACTTACTCGAGCAATATCTGCACGAGTGCATCGACACGATGGAAAAGGACGGCAACCGCCTGCGCTTTCTGGGCGACCTCAGCGTGCTGACGCCGGAGCTGAGAGCGCTCATCGCCGAAACGAATGAGATCTCCTCCCGCATCGAGGGCTTTCAGGCCAATGTCTGCCTCAACTACGGCGGGCGCGACGAAATTCTGCACGCCGCCCGCGCTTTCGCGCGCGACTGTGCAGCAGGGGAGCAGGACGCGGACGCTTTGACCGAGGAGGGCTTTTCGCGCTACCTCTATTCAAGTGGACTTCCCGATCCCGACCTTCTCATCCGCCCGGGCGGGGAGAAGCGCATCAGCAACTACCTTTTGTGGCAGTGCGCGTACAGCGAGTTTTACTTCTGCGACACGCTCTGGCCAGACTTTACGGAAAGAGAATTCGACAAGGCGCTCATCGCGTATCAGCATCGCGAGCGCCGCTTCGGTGGTTTGAAACAGGAGAAACAGAAATGAAACAAAGATGGTTGGTGGTGATCGTTGGATTGCCGGCGCTGCTCGCCGTGCTGCTTGCCTGCCCCGCATGGGCGACGATGATCGTCGTCTGCGGCATCGCGGGCATTGCGGCCTATGAACTGCTGCACACGGCGGGAGAGAACGTCCCGGCGAATTTCTACTGGGGACTTGTCACAACGGTCGTCATGCAGGAGATATGGCTCTTTAAGGAAGAGATGAGCGGCACATACGATCTTCCGATTTCGACCGTTACGATCTTCCGCTGGATTCTTGTGATGATGGCGTTCCTCTTTGCGGTTATCTCTTACGGAAAGGAAAAACCGTTCACGTTCCACGATGTAGCGGTGTCCATTGTCGGCGGCATCGTATTCCCGGCGATGTACAGCTGCATTTTCCTGCTGCGCATGGACGAAAACTATGGCAAGCTCTATGTGCTCGCGCCGTTCTGCGTCGCATTTGTGGGCGATGCGCTGTCGATGTACTTTGGCATGTGGTTCGGCAAGCGCAAGATGGCGCCGCACGTCAGCCCGCACAAGACCTGGGCAGGCGCGATCGGTGGGCCCATCGGCAGCGCGCTTGCGCTGGTGCTGCTCGGCGTTGTCGGCAAGGCATGGCTCGGCTATGCGCCGAACTACCTCATGCTGATTCTTGTCGGCGTGGTGGCCAACATCTTCGGTCAGCTCGGCGACCTCTCGATGTCGCTCGTCAAACGCGAGGCGGGCATCAAGGATTACAGCCACCTTTTCCTGACGCACGGCGGCATGCTCGACCGCTTTGACTCCACGCTCTTCATCGCGCCGGTCGTGTGGGCTGCGGTCTGTGGAGGCCTATTATGACAAGGAGTATTGCTTTACTGGGTTCCACCGGCTCCATCGGCCGCCAGACGCTTGAAGTGGCGCGCGAGCTGGGACTTTCCGTCGCCGCGCTGACGGCGAATAAAAGCGTTGACCTCATCGAACAGCAGGCGCGGGAATTTTGCCCGCGTCTTGCCGTGCTTTATGACGAGGACGCGGCAAATGAGCTCCGCGCGCGGCTTTCCGACACAAACACCGAGGTGCTCTCCGGCATGGAGGGCCTTTTGGCCGCGGCCATGGCGGATGACGCTGACACGGTCGTCACCGCCGTGATGGGCATGATCGGTCTCCAGCCGACGCTTGCCGCCATCGAGAAGAAAAAACGCATCGCGCTTGCCAACAAGGAAACGCTCGTCTGCGCGGGCGAGCTTGTGGTGGACGCGGCGGAAAAATACGGCGCGGAGATTGTCCCCGTCGACAGCGAGCACAGCGCGATCTTCCAGTGCCTGCAAGGCTGCCGCGACCGCGGTGAGATCAAGCGCCTCATTCTGACCTGCTCGGGCGGGCCGTTCTACGGCCTGAGCCTGCAGGAGCTTGCGATTAAGACGAAGGCCGACGCGCTCAAGCACCCGAACTGGACAATGGGTGCGAAGATCACCATCGACTCCGCGACCCTGATGAACAAAGGCCTTGAGATCATCGAGGCCATGCGCCTCTACCGTCTGCCGCTGCGTCAGGTCGACGCGGTCATCCATCGCCAAAGCATCGTGCACTCGCTCGTCGAGTTTCACGACGGGGCGATGCTCGCCCAGCTCGGCACACCGGACATGAAGCTGCCCATCCGCTACGCGATGACGTACCCCAACAGGGCCGTTTCGCCCGCGGAGCCGCTTGACCTTCTCAAGTGCCCGCCGCTCACGTTCGCCGAGCCCGATGAAGAGGTCTTCCGCTGCCTGAAGATCGCCAAGCAGTGCGCCGCCGTCGGGAACGTCTACTGCGCGGCGATGAACGGCGCAAATGAAGAGGCCGTCGCGGCGTTTCTGCGCGACGAGATCGGCATCTGTGCCATCCCTGACCTCATCGAAGCGGCGCTCGATAAAACCGAGACGGTATATCAGCCGCAGCTTTCGGATATTCTGGAAGCAGACCGGCTCGCGCGCGAGGTCGTGCGCGAAAAGCTCAACTGACCAAATTTAGGAGAGACCATGGTTTATATTCTCATTGCGATCCTGATTTTCGGCGTGCTCATCGCCGTGCATGAGCTTGGTCACTTTTTGGCGGCCAAGGCCTGCGGCGTGCGCGTCAACGAATTTTCCATCGGCATGGGTCCGCAGCTCTTCCATAAGACGAAAGGGGACACCGAATACTCCCTGCGGCTCCTGCCCATCGGAGGCTACTGCGCCATGGAGGGTGAGGACGAGGATTCGGATGACGACCGCGCGCTGGGCCGCCAGGTCTGGTGGAAGAAGTTCATCATCTTCGTCGCGGGCGCGTTCATGAACTTCCTGACGGGCCTCATCATCGTCATCTGCCTGTACGCGGGCGCGCAGGCATTCTACACGACGGAGATCGTCGAGCTGAACCCCGATTTTCCGCAGCAGGGAGAGGACGGCCTGATGCCCGGCGACACGATCTACGCCATCAACGGTGAGCGCATTTATTTAAAGAGCGACGTGTCGCTCATCATGGGCCTTGGCGACACGGGCACGATCGACATGACCGTCCTGCGCGACGGCAAAAAGCTCGACCGCACGCTCACGAAGCAAGTCTACACTGACGAAAACGGGCAGGAGTATGAGGCCTACGGCTTTACCTACGGCGGGATCGTCGAGGCGACGCCGCTTCTGCGCCTGCAATACAGCTGGTACCAGACGATGGACTATGTCCGCATCGTGCGTCTAAGCCTGCAAATGCTGCTTTCGGGCGCGGCGGGCGTGAACGATCTGAGCGGCCCGGTCGGCATCGTCTCGACCATCACGGAGGTCGGCAAGGAGACCGAGGCCGAGGCTGGCTTCGGCGCGGCGCTCGAGAGCATTCTCTACTTCGCCGCGATGATCGCGGTGAACCTCGCCGTGATGAATCTGCTGCCGCTGCCCGCACTCGACGGCGGACACGTGCTGTTCCTGCTCGTCAACGGCATCGCCGTGGCGCTTTTCAAAAAGGAAATTCCGTCCAAATATCTGAACGTCATCAACGGCATCGGCTTTGCACTCTTAATGGCGCTGATGCTGTTTGTCACGTTCCACGACATTGTCAAGCTCCTGTGAGGAGGATGATCTTATGAGCAAGCAAATTATCGCAGGCGGCGTCGCTATCGGCGGCGGCGCGCCGGTCACGATCCAGTCGATGTGCAATACGCACACTGAGGATGCCAAGGCCACCATCGCGCAGATCCACGCGCTCGAAGAGGCGGGCTGCGAGATCGTGCGCGTCACGGTGCCGAATATGGAGGCCGCGCACGCGCTGAGTGAAATTAAGGAGAATATCTCCATCCCGCTTGTCGCGGACATCCACTTCGACTACCGTCTCGCCGTCGAGGCGGCGGCGCGCGGCGCGGACAAAATTCGCATCAACCCCGGCAACATCGGGGGAGATGACCGCGTCAAGGCGGTTGTTGACGCCTGCCGTGAACACAAGGTTCCCATCCGCATCGGCGTGAACGGCGGCTCGCTTGAAAAGGAACTGCTCGCAAAATATGGCCGCGTGACGCCCGAGGCGCTCGTCGAGAGCGCGCTCAGACATGTGCGGCTGCTCGAAAAATTCGACTTCACCGACATCTGCATCTCGGTCAAGAGCTCTGATGTACCGCTCAACATGGCGGCCTATCGCCTTCTGCACGAAAAGGTCGACTATCCGCTCCACCTCGGCGTGACCGAGGCGGGCACGCCCACGATGGGGCTTTTGAAGTCCGCCATCGGCATCGGCGGCCTTCTGTGCGAGGGCATCGGCGACACGATGCGCGTCTCGCTCACGGCGGACCCCGTGGAAGAGGTCTACGCCGCCAAGCGCATTTTGCAGGCCTGCGGCATCCGCAGAAGCGGTGTGAACCTCGTCTCCTGCCCGACGTGCGGCCGCACGGCGTACGACATGATCCCGATCGCCGAGGAGCTAGAGCGCCGTCTTGCCGACTGCAAGAAGAATATCACGGTCGCCGTGATGGGCTGCGTCGTCAACGGGCCCGGTGAGGCCTCGGCCGCCGATATCGGCGTGGCCGGCGGTAAAGGTGAGGGCATGATTTTCCGAAAAGGAAAAATCCTTTACAAAGTGCCGCAGGAAAAGCTTGTCGACGCTTTGATGGAGGAAATCAAAAAACTCTGACCGAGCGGAAACGATACTGAGATAAGGTTGTGGCTATGGCACAAAAGATTCCTTTTTTTGAATTATTCACCGACTTTTCGCCGGATTTTGACCTGCGCGTCCCGCTCAACGCCGCGATGGTCACGAACATGGTGCTCGAGCCGGAAAAGCGCACGATGACGCTCGACATGACCGTGCGCGCGGAGATGAACGACTCGACGCGCGAAACGGTCGAGCAGCTTCTTGCGCGCAATTACGACTTAAAGCGCGTGGACATCCACGTCAAATCAACGGCGGAGGCCTTTCCCGACATGTTGAAGAACGCTGGCCGCAAGGTGAGCGGCAGCGGCAGTGTCATCATGGGCCGCGAGATTGCAAAGGGGAGAGTGCTCCCCATCAGCGAGCTGACGCCAAAGGCCGGTCACGTCGTTGTTGAGGGCAAGGTCTTCAAGTTCGACTGCCACGAGACGCGCCGCGCCGGCGTCTGGACGATGCTGCTCGAAATGACGGACTACGAAGGCTCGCTCTTCATCCGCCGCAGCATGCCCGAGCGCGAGGCGACGGAGCTTCTTGGCAAGATCAGCGTCGGCATGTGGCTGCGCGTCAGCGGCCGCATGGAGCTCTCCTACGATGGTAAGGATATGCAGCTCAACCCGCAGGACATCATGCAGATCGACCACGCCGAGCGCACGGACACGGCGGAGGAAAAGCGCGTCGAGCTGCACTTACATACCCGTATGTCCAACATGGACGCGCTGACCGACACCGCCGCGGTCGTCAAGCGCGCGATCAAGTGGGGGATGCCCGCCATCGCCATCACGGATCACGGCGTAGCGCAGAGCTTCCCGGACGCTTGGCACACCGGCGAGGGTAAAATAAAACTCCTTTACGGCTGTGAGGGCTATTTTCTCAACAACATCGACGACCGTATCTGTGTGCACGGCCCGCAGGACGGCGATTTTTCGACTGAGATCTGCTGTTTCGACATTGAAACAACGGGTCTGAAGGTCGCGCACGATGCCATCACCGAGATCGGTGCGGTCATTCTGAAAGACGGCGAGATCGTCGACACGTTCCAAACCTTTGTCGACCCCGAGCGCCGGCTTTCGCCTGAGATCATCGGCCTGACCGGCATCACAGACGACATGCTGCGCGGCGCGCCGAAGCTGGATGACGCACTGCACGCGTTTTTGGCCTTTGCGGGCGGCCGCCCGCTCGCTGCGCACAATGCGGAGTTTGATATCAGCTTCATCCGCGCAGGCTGTAAAAAGTGCGGCATCCCGTTCGAGCCGACGTATCTCGACTCGCTGATTTTCGCGCAGAATCTCCTGCCCGAGCTCGGCAAGTACAAGCTCGACATCGTGGCCGACCACTTGCAGCTCCCGCAGTTCAACCACCACCGCGCGTCCGACGATGCGGTCCCGGTCGCGCAGATGCTGGCCAAGTTCTTCGTCATGCTCGAAGAGCGCGGCGTCACGCGCCTCCAACAGATCAACGACGAGATGACGAAGCTCCGCCCGCTCGGCGTCAAGCGCAACCGTTTCCCAAAGCACATCATTCTGATCGCCAAGAACAAGGTGGGCCTCAAGAACCTCTACCAGCTTATCTCGGCGTCGAACCTCAAATACTTTAAGCGCGTGCCGATCATCCCGAAAAGCGAGCTTGTCGCGCATCGCGAGGGCTTGATCATCGGCTCTGCCTGCGAGGCGGGCGAGCTGTTCCGCGCCATCGTCGACCACAAGGACTGGAATGAGCTCAAGCGCATCGCCTCGTTCTACGACTATCTTGAAATTCAGCCGCTCGGCAATAACCGCTTCATGGTGCGCGACGGCACGGTGCGCGACGACGAAGACCTCAAGGACTTCAACCGCACTGTTGTCAAGCTTGGTGAAGAGCTCGGCAAGCCCGTCTGCGCAACGGGCGACGTCCACTTCCTCGACCCCGAAGACGAGGTTTATCGCCATATCCTGCTCGCGTCAAAGAAATTCGCCGACGCGAACGAGCCCGTCCCGCTCTACTTCCGCACGACGGACGAAATGCTCAAGGAATTTGACTACCTCGGCAAGGAGAAAGCCTACGAGGTCGTCGTGACGAACACCCGCGCCATCGCCGAGCAGGTGGAGGATATCGAGCTTTTGCCCAAGGGCAAGCTGTTCCCGCCGCGGCTTGAAAATTCGGAAGAAGACCTTAACCGCATGGTGTGGGGGAAAGCGCACGAGCTTTACGGCGACGATCTGCCGCAGCTGATCGTCGACCGGCTGAACGTCGAGCTCGGCAGCATTCTGGGCAAGTACGACGTCGTCTACATGTCGGCGCAGAAGCTCGTGCAGCGCTCGCTCGAGTGCGGCTACCTCGTCGGCTCGCGAGGGTCGGTCGGCTCGTCGCTCGTCGCGTACATGGCCGGCATCACCGAGGTCAACGCCCTGCCGCCGCACTACCGCTGCCCGAAGTGCCGCAACGTCGAGTTCCACGCGGGCGAGTATGGCTGTGGCGCGGACATGCCCGATAAAATGTGTCCCGTCTGCGGCACGAAGTATGCCAAAGACGGCTTCGACATCCCGTTTGAAACTTTCCTCGGCTACGGCGGCGGCAAGGTGCCGGATATCGACCTCAACTTCTCAGGCGAATATCAGGCGCGCGCCCACGCGCACGCGGTCGAAATGTTCGGCAAGACGCAGGTGTTCCGCGCGGGTACGATCGGTACACTCGCGGAGAAAACGGCCTACGGCTTCGTCAAAAAATACCTTGAGGAAAACGGCATCGCCGCGGGCAACGCCGAGATCGACCGCCTGACGGCGGGCTGCGTCGGCGTGCGACGCACGACGGGCCAGCATCCCGGCGGACTCGTCGTCGTGCCGGACGACATGGATATCGAGGATTTCTGCCCCGTACAGCACCCTGCGGACGACCCAGACAGCGACACGATCACCACGCATTTCGAATATCACTGCATGGAGGACAACCTCTTAAAGCTCGATATGCTCGGCCACGATGACCCGACGATGATCCGCATGCTCGAAAATCTGACGGGCGTGAACGCCCGCGCTATCCCGCTCGACGACCCCGACACGATGTCGATCTTCATCTCGTCCAAGGTGCTCGGCTACGAGAACGACGAAGTGCTCGGCCCCACGGGTGCCGTCGCGATCCCCGAGTTTAACACGCGCTTCACGCGCCAGATGCTCGTCGACACGCAGCCCAAGGACTTCAACACGCTGCTGCGCCTTTCAGGCTTCTCCCACGGCACGGACGTGTGGCTCGGCAACGCGAAGGATCTGATCGTCAGCGGCACGGCGAGCGTTCTGGAGACCGTCGGCTGCCGTGACGATATCATGCTCTACCTCATTTCTATGGGGCTTGACCCGAAGATGAGCTTTAAGATCATGGAGGCCGTCCGAAAGGGCAAGGTCAAAGCCGGCAAGGCGGGGGACTGGCCGATGTGGGTCGAAGAGATGCGCAAGCACGACGTGCCGGAGTGGTACATCGAGTCGCTTGCGAAGATCGGTTACCTCTTCCCGAAAGCGCACGCGGTCGCGTATGTTATGATGGCGTTCCGTATCGCGTGGTTCAAGGTGCACGAGCCGCTCGCGTTCTACGCGACGTTCTTCTCCATCCGCGCCAAGGCATTCGACGCCGCCGAGTGCTGCAAGGACGCCGACGCGCTGCGCCGCCGCATCCGCGAGATCGAAAACAACAAGGATGCGACCGCCGTGGAACAGGACTTGATGACGACGCTTGAAGTCTGCTACGAATTCTGCCTGCGCGGCTTCCACTTTGAGCCCATCGATATCTACCGCAGCGATGCGACGAAGTTCGTCGTCACGGAAAACGGCCTGCTGCCGCCGTTCACGTCCGTCCGCGGACTCGGCGAGACCGCAGCGCTCGACACCGTCGAGAAGCGCAAGGGGAAGGACTTTACATCGGTGGAGGAGTTTTCCCTCTGCTGCAACAAGCTGTCGCAGACGCATATCGACCAGCTGCGCGCGCTGGGCGCGTTTGCGGGATTGCCTGAAACGAGCCAGTTAACATTGTTTTAACACACTGTGTTGTATTGTTCCCTGCGTACTCGCAGGGGGGCGTTTTTCCCTGCACCGTGCAGGGGACGCGGATAGGGGGGCCATTCTCTCACGTGAGAGAATGGCCCCCTTTTGATCCCCCAAGAGAACGCAAGGGGCTCTGCCCCTTGACCCCGACATTGCGGGATTTGGGCTTGAAGAGGTGCACGCGCTGCGCAATCGGGTGCCTGCCAGGTGTTGTTGCTATACGATTTGTCTCTGCTTCTACTACCCGCTGCCGCTCTGCCTGCGTGTCGGTAGCCTTACGCAACTGCGTCCTACTTCAGCTTTTATCAATCTTGCTTTTGCTTGCCGAGGCGGCATTGCTTCGCTCGCCGCGAGGACGGACTTGACGGTCAATTCAACTGACGGTTGAAAAATTTCTCAACTGATTCTACCGGCGATTGCTGTTGTTTTTGCTTTTTGGGCGGTATACTGTGGCCATGGCAAAAACAAATCGCCCTGCATGGGATGAGAGAGGAGCAGTGTATGGAAAATCATGTGGCAGATCAAATTCGCTTTTACCGCCGGCAGGAGGGGCTGACGCAGGAGCAGCTGGCCGAGGCGATGGGCGTCTCCGTTGCGGCGGTGAGCAAGTGGGAACAGGGGCAGAGCCTGCCGGAGATCCCGATGCTGATGGAGCTCGCGGACTTTTTTGACCTCTCAGTCGACGCGCTCTTGGGCTATCGCCTGCGCTCGAACGACCGCAAGAGCGTCAGCGAGCGGCTGAAAGTCCTGCGCCGCGAGGACAGGTACGACGAGGGCCTTGCCGAGGCGGAAAAGGCCCTGCAAAAGTTCCCGAACACCTTTACTGTCGTCTACGAATGCGCCAAGCTCTTCGAGATGGCGGGCGGCACGCGGAAGGATAAAGCCTTGCAGCGCCGCGCGCTCGACTTACTGACGCACGCTATCCGCCTGCTGCCGCAGAACAGCGACCCGCAGGTGAGCGGAATGTCGCTCCGTCTCGATATGGCAAACGTGCTGCTCGACATGAAGGACTGGGAACGCGCGCTCGCGCTCTACAAAGAGAACAACGCCTGCGGGCTGCTCGACGACCAGATCGGCTGTCTGCTTGCGCTCGTCAAGGAGCGGCGCGAAGAGAGCGTGCCCTATCTCTCGATGGCGCTGCTGCGCGCAGTGACATCGCTCGTGCGCGTGTGCGACGGCTTTGCCAATGTGTTTGAGGCAAGGGAAGATATGACGTCGGCCATCGACATTTTGCAGTGGAAGCATTCGGTGCTCTCCGGTCTCAGGAAAGAGGGCGTGGTCAGCGAGCTCGACAAGATCAGCGCGGCCTCGCATGCGGCGCTCGCGCGGCTTTTGTATAACTGCCTCGATTTTGACGGCGCGAAAGACGAGTTGAAAACCGCAAAAACGCTGGCCACGGCCTACGATGAAGCACCAAGCCACAGCGCGGCGAACGTCCGCTTCTATGAGGGCATTGAGACCGTAGGCATTTACAGCGACTTCAGCCGCAGCGCGATGGACGCGGTGTTCCATGCGTTTTTTGATGACGGCGGCGCGGAAGAGCATAAAACGTTTTGGGAAAGCATCACGTAAAAAAATAAGACCCGCCTTGCGGCAGGTCTTATTTTTTTACGATTACAGTCCCAGTTCGACAGCGCGGCGAAGTCTAACCTTGCCGTCGAGCGCTTCGTCGATCGTGCGGATCAGCGCCTCGCGGTCGCGGTTGAGCGTACCGCCGAGGGGGAGGTAGTTCGACGCGTGGTTCGAGCGGAAGATGCTGCCGTCGGAGTCGATGTGCTCCAAAAAGAGGCGTGTTTCACGCATCAGCTCGGGCGGCTCCATCATCTTGAACTCGCCGCTCGCGATCCAGTCGTGCAGCGGCGTGCCCGAGTAGACGCGAAGCGTCAAAAACGCGATATAGTCGGGCTTCATGCGGGAAACGGCCTTCGCCGTGTCGATGGCGTGGGCCTGCCAGTCGCCGTTCGCGCCCGCCATGCCGTTGATGGCCGTGACGGAGGTGGCGATGCCCGCCTGCTTGCAGCGGATGGCGTTTAAGACGATCTCCTCGGCAGTAACGCCCTTGCAGAACTTTTTGAGAAGCTCCTCGTTGCCGCTCTCAAGGCCGATATACACGATGCCGAGGCCGTGTTCGCGCAGCGTACGCAGCTCGTCGTCCGTCTTGCGCATGATGGCCTTGGTCGTTGCGTAAGCCGCAACGCGCTTGCAGGTAGGGAAATGGTCGCGGATATAGTCGAGAACGGTCAGAAGGTAATCCATCGGCAGGATCAGCGCGTCGCCGTCGGCTAAAAAGATCTTCTCGATATAGCGCCCGTAGGCGCGTGCCTCGTCGAGGTCGGAGAGCACCTGCTCAATGGGGTTGATGGAGAACTTTTTGTCCTTGTACATCGTGCAGAATGCACATTTGTTGTGGCTGCACCCGAGCGTGCACTGCACGATGAGGCTGCGCGCCTCGCTGGGGGGACGGTAAACGGCTCCCGAATAATGCATCAGGGTTCCTCCTTACAAAATCAGCCGAGCTTGGCCTGGCACTTGTCCATGAAGCGATCCACGGTGATGACGGCGCGCTGGTGCGTGCCCTCGCCGATGAGGCCGGCGGTGTCGGTCGCGGTGGCCTTGAAGTCGACCATCTTGCCGTTTGCGGAAATGTCCGTGACCTCGACGGTAACGGTGATCTCCATGCCAACGGGCGAGGGGGAGACATGGGAGACCTCGACCTTGGTGCCGACGGTGCTCTTACCCTCGGGCAGCTCCTGCTGGAGATAGGTGAAGGCGGCGTTTTCGACCATCGCGACAAGATACGGCGTGCCAAACACCGGCAGACCGCCGCTGCCGAGCGCGGCAGCGGTCATGTCTTCTGTGACAACTTTCTTGACGGTAAAAGTATCTCCGATTTTCATCTTAAAAAACTCCTTTACGATATTACTTGGCAGCTTTGACCTTGATCCAGAGCTTGCTCAGCTCGCGCATGAGCACCTGGTTGTCGTGGAACATCTCATCCTTTTCATAGCCGCTGCGGGGAAGATATGCGGCATTTTCAGCATAGAGGTCCTCGGACGTGGTCATTTCTTCAAACACTTCCGCGTTGGGAGAAGTATAACCCACCGTTTCAGTGTTGTCAAACGCGGCTTCATAGGTGAGCATGTAGTTGATGAACTCGTGGGCGAGCTTCGGGTTCTCGGCGTTTGCGGGAATAACCATCGCATCGCACCAGATGTTCGTGCCCTGGGAGGGCATATAGAAGCTCATGTCTTCGTTTTCATCAAGCACCACGGCTGCGTCGCCGGAGTAGACGACGGCGATGTCCTTGTAGCCGTTCATCATGCCATCGATGACCTCGTCGGTCACGTAGACGGGGGACATGGTGTTGTTCATCTGCAGGAGCCACTCATAGGCGTCGTTGATCTCGTTGGGGTCCTCGGTGTTCATCGAGTAGCCCAGCGCCTTGAACGCCATCATAAACGAGTCGCGCTCGGAATCGTAGATGTAGATGTGACCGGCGTAGTCGGTGTTGCGCAGGACCTCCCAGCCCTCGCTCTCGATGACGGCAGGGTCGACGTTCTCGTGGTTGTAGACGAGACCGACGCTGCCCCAGAAGTAGGGGATGGAGTACGTGTTGTCCGGGTCGTAGCTCATACCGAGCACGGCATCAGACATGTTCTCCATGTTGGGGATCATGCTCTTGTCAAGCGGCTGGAGGAAGTCCTCGTTCATCAGGCGTTCGATCATGTAGTCGGACGGAATGATGACATCGTAGCGGTCGCCGGCCATGAGCTTGGTGTACATCATCTCGTTGGAGTCGAAGTTCTCGACGATGACGCGCACGCCGTACTGCTTTTCAAAGTCGGAGATGACGTTCTCGCCGAGGTACTCGCCGGGGAGATAGAGCTTCAAAACGTTGCTGCCGTACTTCTCGACAGCCGCGGCGCTCTTGTGCTGCTGGGAAAGTCTCGCGCCCACGGTGCCGCCGACAACGGCCAGCACCAGCACGGCGGCAACAGCCGCCATGGCCTTGCGGCTCACGGCGCGGGAGGACTTGCCGTCCTTTTCGCGCTTTTCGCGCACGATTGGCACGATGTTCACGACGCCGAGCACCAGCGTAATGAGAAGAATCACAATGGTAGAAAGGGCGTTGATGGACGGGTTCACGCGCTTGGACATCGTGTAGACCAAAATCGAAATGTTGTTGACGCCGTTGCCCGTCGTGAAGTACGAGATGACGAAGTCGTCAAAGCTCATCGTGAACGCAATGAGCGCGCCGGAGACGATACCCGGCTTGATCTGCGGCACAATGACTTTCGCGAGCGCCTGGAACGGCGTTGCGCCAAGGTCCATCGCTGCGTCGATCAGGTTAGGGTCGAGCGAGCGGAGCTTCGGCGTAACGGAGAGCATCACGTAGGGGATACAGAACATGATATGCGCGATGAGCAGCGTGCCGAAGCCTTTTTTGACCGTGAGGACGCTGAAAAACATCAGAAGTGAGATGGCCGTGACGATATCGGGGTTCATCACGGGCAGGTCGTTGATGCGCTCGACCATCTTCTGCACAACCTTGCGGGATTTAGAAAGGCCGATGGCCGTGATCGTGCCGACGACTGTCGCGACGACCGTCGCGATGATGGCGATGATGACCGTGTAGAGCACAGCCTCCATCATCGTCGAATCGGCGAACATCTTTTCATACCAGCGGAGCGAGAAGCCGCCGAACTTCGTCAGCGAGCGGGAATCGTTGAACGAAAAGATAATGATATAGAGGATGGGGAGGTAGAAGAAGAGCATCGTGAGCGTCAGGATGATCTTCGAGCCGACAGAGGTTTTCTTTTTCATGCGCTTCTCACTCCTTTCCCTGCGAGGCGACCTGAACGTCCGCCTTGCGCGTCAGCCACATCGAGATCATGATGATGACCGCCATGATGAGCGAGATGGCCGAGCCGAAGTTCCAGTCGCCAGTGGTGAGGAACTGCGTTTCAATGATGTTGCCGACGAGGACGTACTGTCCGCCGCCGAGAAGCTTCGGAATGAAGAAGCTCGACACCGCGGGCAGGAACACGAGCGTGATGCCGGAGATCACGCCGGGAAGCGAGAGCGGCAGCGTCACGCGCAGGAATGCCTGCACCGGCGTTGCACCGAGGTCGTTGGCGGCTTCCAAAAGGCTCTTGTCCATCTTGGCAAGGGACGTGTGGATCTGCAGGATCATAAAGGGAATGAAGTTATAGACCATGCCGAGGATGACGGCAAAGCTCGTGTGGATCATCGACACGGGGCCGATGCCGAACCACGAAAGGATCGTGTTGAAGATGCCCTCGTCCTGCAAAATGCCCATCCAAGCATAGGTGCGCACCAGCATGTTGACCCAGGTCGGCATGGTGATGAGCAGAATTAAGATCGTGTTGCTGCGGCCGCCGCGCTGCGCGATGACGTAGGCGATGGGGTAGCCGAGCACGACGCAGATGAGCGTTGTGATGAGCGCGATATAGAGCGAGCGCAGCAACACATCCATAAAGACCTTGTCCGTGACGAAGCGGGCAAAGTTCTCAAAGGTGAACTGGAATGTCAGCACCGAGTTGCCGGAGGTCGTGAAGGCATAGAGCACGATCAGAAGCATCGGCACCACGATGATCGCGATGATCCACGCGATATACGGGTAAGTCATGGAACGAAAGCGCTTCACCACTGGCCCTCCTTCTTCATCACGTGGATGTCCTCGGGACGGAAGACAAGGCCGACCTGCTCGCCCTCTTCAAAGGCGTGGGTGGTGGAGACCTTGTACTCATAGCCCTCGGTGGAGAAGGTCACATCGTAAACGCCCGGGGTGATGGTCTCGGGGTCGAAGTCGTACTTGACGTCCGTGATCTCGACCTGCTCGCCGTCTTCGAGGGACCACGCCGACGCGCTGGCCCAGGTCTCAAGGTCGGTGTCGAGCGCGATGCTCTCCTGAATGTCCTCGACCTTTTTGAAGAAGTTCATCGCATAAATTTCTTCCTGATAGACCTTGCTCTCGACGCGGTTCTGCGCTACGACGAGCACCTTGACGGTGATAGACGTATCGTTCGCGGTGGCAAAGGTCACGGTGTAGTTGCCGGTCTCGGGCTTGATGTCGTATTCGACGGTCTTGATGGAGATGGGCTCCTCGGTCTCGGCGTCCCACGCCTCGGCAGAGGCGAGGGCGACGACCTTGGCGTCGTCGAGCTCTTCGACGTCCTCCACGTCCAGAAGGAAGGCGTTCGCACTGATCTTCTCGCCCTTTTCCTCGTTGTAGACAGGGCGGTCCTGCGAGACCTGCATCTTCACGGTGATGGACGTACCGACGCGCGTTTCGACCACGGTTTCATAGTGCATGCCCTTGAAGAGCTGGGACTTGACCGTGCCCTTGAGCATACCTTCGGCGCGGGGGACGATGTCGAGGTGCTCGGGGCGGATGACGACGTCGACCTTTTCGTTCTTATTGTAGCCGCGGGCACGGCAGGCGTACTTCTTGTCCTCGAACATGACGAGGTCGTCCTCAAGCATGACGCCGTCGATGATGTTCGTCTCGCCGATGAACTTGGCGACGAATTCGTTGACGGGGGTGCGGTAGATTTCGGTCGGCGTACCGATCTGCTGAATTTCACCCGCATTCATGACGACGATCTTGTCGGACATCGTCAGCGCCTCTTCCTGATCGTGCGTGACGAAGATGAACGTGATGCCGACCTCCTGCTGGATGTATTTGAGCTCCTGCTGCATCTCCTTGCGGAGCTTTAAGTCGAGCGCGCCGAGCGGCTCGTCGAGCAGCAGCACGCTTGGCTCGTTAACGAGCGCGCGGGCGATGGCGATGCGCTGCTGCTGGCCGCCGGAGAGCTCGGTCACGTTGCGATGGGCATAGTCCTCAAGGCTAACAAGGCGCAGCATACGCATGACTTTCTGCTCGATGACGTCCTTCGGCTCCTTTTTGAGCGTCAAGCCAAAGGCGATGTTGTCGTACACGTCCATGTGGGGGAAGAGGGCATACTTCTGGAAGACGGTGTTGATCTCGCGCTTGTAGGGCGGGACGCTGACGATGTCCTCACCGTCGAAGAGCACCTTGCCCTCGCTCGGCTGCAAAAAGCCGCCGAGGATGCGCAAAAGCGTCGTCTTGCCGCAGCCCGAGGGGCCGAGCAGCGTGACGAACTCGTTTTCGTAAATGTCAAGAGAGACGCCCTTGAGGACGACCTGTCCGTCCTCAAAGCTCTTGACGATGTTCTTGAATTGAATGATCTTTTTCTTTTCTTCGGCCATTTCCGATATCCTCACAATTTTATAGAATAGTAGTTAAAAAAGCGGGGGCGTGCAGACCCAGAGGACGCGCGCGGCGGTCTTGCGTTCATTTTTGAGGTAGTGGAACGTTCTGCCGTGGAGATAGAACGTTTCGCCGCGGCGCACAACGCTGCGTTCGCCGTCGCACTCTAAAATGACGCTGCCGTCAAGCACGTAGCCGAACTCCTCGCCGTTGTGCGGCTCGACCTCGAACGATTCGCCGCCGGCGGGAAGTTCCAATAAAATGGGCTCCATCTGGTTTTTCTGCGTGTTGGGAACGATCCAGTTGACGGTGCAGTTCTCGCGCTCGTCGACGAAAAAGTCATCGGAGCGGAAGACAAACTGGTCGTTTTTATCCTCCTGAAAGAATTCCGAGAGGTTGGTGCCGAGGGCCTCGAGGATATCGCTGAGCGAGTCGATCGAGGGGGAGGTGAGGTCGCGCTCTAACTGGGACAAGAACCCCTTCGTGAGCTCGCTTCGGCTGGCAAGCTCCTCCAGAGTTAGTCCCTGTCGCGTTCGCAGCTGCTTGATCTTATTGCCGATGTCCATGCACATGCCTCCTCGTTTGATATACTAAACTTTTGGTCAGTTTTTGCTAAACCGAAATCATTATACACACAGCGCGCAAAATTGCAAGAGTATATTTAACAAAAAGTTCAATATTTTGAACTTTTGAAAAATAAAACAGCGGAGAGCCGATTGCAGCTCTCCGCTTGTGGGATTTAACCAAAGTACTTCTTTTGAAACGGGACCTCGTCCACCTGGAACTCGCGTCCGCGCAGATATTCGAGGATGCCCGCATCGGTGGGGAAGTCGAAGCGCAGGCGGTAGGAGTAGAGCGCCTGATGCGTTTCGCCATATTTGCGGTTCACGCTGCCGATGCCGTATTTGCCGTCGCCGAGCAGGGGATGGCCGAGGTCGGCCATGCTCGCGCGGATCTGATGCGTGCGGCCCGTGAGCAGCTCGACCTCCAGAAGCGACAGCTCGCCGCGCGTCTGGAGCGTTTGGTATAAGGTGATCGCGCTGCGGCCGTCCGGCACGGGGCGGTGGTAAACGCGGACGGTGTTGCTCTTCTCGTCCTTGCGCAGAAAGCACTCGATGCGGCCCTTCGGCGGCTCGACGCGGCCGAGGGCGATACATAAATAGTATTTGGCGATCTCGCGGTCGCGGATCTTGTCGTTCAGGATGCGCAGCGCTTCAGCGTTTTTCGCCGCGATGACGATGCCGCCGGTGTTGCGGTCGATGCGGTTGCAGAGGGCGGGGGTGAAGGCGTTCTCCTCGCGTGGCCGCCACTCGCGCTTTTGATAGAGGTAGGCGAGCATGTGGTTGACGAGCGTATTGACTTTCTCGTGCTCGTCGGCGTGGGCAAGCATTCCCGCGGGCTTGTCGAGCAGCATGATGTTCTCGTCCTCGTAGACGATCTTGAGCCGCGGCGTCGTGATCGTGAGGTAGACGTTTTCCTCGCTCGGCGACTCGAAAAACTCATCGTTGATGTAGCACTGTAAAATATCGCCCGCGACGAGCTTCTGGTCGCGCTGGGCGCGCGCGCCGTTGACCTTGATGCGCTTTAGGCGGATGTACTTCTGCGCGAGCGACGCGGGGAGCAGGGGGATGGCCTTGCCGAGAAAGCGGTCAAGCCGCTGATTTTCGTCATTTTTTCCGATGTGAAACTCCCGCATGGGCGGCACCTCCGCTTGCGCAGCGCGCGATTTTCTGCTATTGTACGATAGCGGGCAAAAAAAGTAAAGAAATCCTGTCAAAATTTTTGCCGCAACCGTGAAAAAAGTATTTGACAATCGAGAAAACGTCCTCTATAATATCACTCGTGTCATTGCGAGGTGTAGCATGGTTTTAGATGTAAAACGTATCATTAACACCCCCGGAGGCAGAATTCCCTTTGACTTTACAGAGGACTTTTCTGATGTGGACTTCGGCGGCGTGTGTCCTGCGGTTCGGCCGGTCTCAGTGGTAGGGCAGGCAGAGAACATTGCGGGGATGCTGCGGTTGCAGTTTGACCTGACTACAACGCTTTCCGCCGTGTGCGATCGCTGCGGAGCGCCGTTTGATCTTCCGTACAAAGTTCCGTTCGAGTGTCTGCTCGCTGAGGAGTTGGAGGAAGACGACAACGACGATATCCTGCTGCTGGACAACGGAACCGTTGATCTCAGCGAGCTGGCGCGGGAGACGTTCATCCTCAATATGCCAAGCAAGACCCTTTGCCGCGAGGATTGCAGGGGCTTGTGTTCCGGCTGCGGTGTCAATCTCAACTATGAGAAGTGCCGCTGCAAAAAGGAAGTCGACCCCAGGTTAGCAGCCCTCGCAAAGCTTTTGGAACAATAAATTCGCTGTTCATTCAGCTTAACTTTAAGGAGGTGTCAACATGGCAGTCCCCAAGGGGAAAGTATCCCGTCAGAGACGTGATAAGAGACGTTCTTCTCACTGGAAGCTCACCGCTCCCGCGCTTGTCGCGTGCCCGAAGTGCGGCGCTCTGCACCAGCCTCACAGAATGTGCCCGGAATGCGGTACCTACAACGGCCGTCAGGTCAAGGTCATCGAGTCCAAGGTCGCAGCCGAATAATTGATTCGGAACGAAAATCGTTAAGAAAAGCTGAGTGGAACTCCACTCAGCTTTTTCTTATGCGTTCTGCCGGCGTTTCGCTGCGCAGCAGCGTGGCCGCGACCAGCGCGATAAGCAGGAGCGCAGAGCCGAGAATGCCCGCTGCGCTGAGCCTTTCGCCAAGGAGCAGGAAGGAAAAGAGAGCCGTCATCACTGGGCAAAGGCACTGGAGCAGCGCGACCGAGCGCGCGGAGATCGCGCACATGGCCTTGTTCTGCAAAAAATAGCCGAGCGACGTGCAGAGGATGGCGAGATACGCGATGATGCTCCACGCGAGCGGCGAAACATTTGAAACATGAATGCCGCCCTCGAACAAAAACGAGCAGATAAGCGCCAGCACCGTCGCCGCGGCGGATTGCAAGGTGGTCAGCGTCGTGGCGCTCACGCAGTCCAGGCTTCTCTGCCCAAAGAGCAGCGAGCCTGCAATGAGCACGGCGCACAGAAGCGACAATACCTCGCCCCAGCCAAAGCCCGACAGCCCGCCCATACCACAGAGAAGGTACGAGCCCAGAACGACGAGCACATAGACCGGCAGCAGCTTTTTCGGCAATTTTTGCCGGTAGACGATCGCGGCAAGCAGCGGCACAATGACCGTCGAGAGCGAGCGCAGGAACGCAACGGACGTCGCGCTCGTGAGCACGAGGGCCACGTTGCCGATGAGGTTCGACGAGATGCAGAGGCAGGGGAGGATGAGCTGCCGCCGCGGGGCAGTCTTGAGCTCCTGAACCGTGCGTTTTCCGAACAGCAGCAGTAAAAAGGCGAAAGCCATCAGGTACCGCGCGGCCAGCAGCGAAAAAACAGGCACGGTGTCGTAGGCGACCTTGGAGATCGGGTCGCCGAAGCCGTAGATGACATTTTGCAGCAGGATCAGCGCGTAGGGCGCAAGCGCCGACGCGCGAACAGAGGGGGACTTCATCGAAAGGCGCTCCTTTTTCGTATAGTGGCTCTCATTATAGCCCCAACGCTGCATTTTCACAAGAAATTTATATTGTGCGCAGACCAGCTTGTCCTTGCGCAATGCCGAAAATTCGGTTATACTGTATTTGTAATATTTTGCTTTGCGATAAAGAGCGGTGCAATCGCGCGCCGCTTTGGAATAAAGGAGGCAGAGAGATGAAACCTTTGGTTGCGATCGTTGGACGGCCGAATGTCGGCAAGTCCATGCTGTTTAATAAGCTCATCGGCCAGCGGCTCTCCATCGTCGAGGATACGCCGGGCGTCACGCGCGACCGCATCTACGGCGAGAGCGAGTGGTGCGGCCGCAAATTCCGTCTGGTGGACACCGGCGGTATCGAACCGCGCACGGACGATCAGATCTTGTCGTTCATGCGCGAGCAGGCGGAGATCGCCATTCAGCACGCGGACGTCATCATTTTCCTGACGGATGTGAAGACCGGCCTGACGGCTTCCGATCAGGAGGTCGCGAATATGCTGCTGCGATCCCGCAAGCCCATCGTGCTGGCGGTCAACAAGATGGACTCGACCGGACGGGTCGACCCCGATTTTTATGAGTTCTACAATTTAGGCCTCGGCGATCCCATCGCCGTTTCCGCCGTGCACGGCCACGGCACGGGCGACCTGCTCGACGCGTGCTTACAGTATTTCCCGCCCGAGGATGACGAGGAAGAGGATGAGGACGTCATCAAGGTCGCCATCATCGGAAAACCCAACGTCGGCAAGTCATCGCTGACGAACCGCATTCTCGGCACCGAGCGCATGATCGTCAGCAATGTTGCGGGCACGACGCGCGACGCCATCGACTCGTACTTTGAAAACGAGCAGGGCAAGTATGTCTTCATCGACACCGCTGGCATGCGCAAAAAGTCGAAGGTCGACGACGTGATCGAGCGCTACAGCGTGCTGCGCGCCACGATGGCCATCGACCGTGCGGACGTGTGCCTCATCATGATCGACGCGCAGGAGGGCGTGACCGAGCAGGATACGAAGGTCGCGGGCCTCGCGCACGAGGCAGGCAAGGCCTGCATCATCGTCGTGAACAAGTGGGATCTTGTCGAAAAGGACGGCAAGACCATGGACAAAATGAGCGACGACATCCGCCGCGACCTCTCCTACATGACCTATGCGCCGATCCTCTTCATCTCGGCGGCGACAGGCCAGCGCGTGCCGCGCCTTTTTGAGATGATCAACTACGTGCACAACCAGTCCTGCATGCGCATTTCGACCGGCATGCTCAACAACATTCTGGCCGACGCGCAGACGCGCGTGCAGCCGCCGACGGACCGTGGCCGCAGACTGAAGATCTATTACATGACGCAGGTCGGCGTCTGCCCGCCGCACTTTGTCGTATTCTGCAACGAGCGCAAGCTCTTCCATTTCTCCTACCAGCGCTACCTTGAAAACTGCATCCGCAACGTCTTCGGACTGGAGGGTACGCCAGTCATCATGTCTATTCGCGAGAAGGGGGATAAGGAGGACTGATGAAAGGCATTTATCTTACGGGTGTCACGGCTGTCGCGGCATTTGCCTTGCCGGCTCTGGTCGCGGTGCTGTCGTATCTTTTGGGTTGCATCAACGGCGCGATCGCAACGTCGCACATTTTCTACCATGACGATGTGCGCCGCCACGGCAGCGGCAACGCGGGGCTGACGAATTTTTACCGCAATTACGGCGCGAAGTGCGCGCCCATGGTCATCGCGTTCGACATGCTCAAGGCCGTCGGCGCGGTGCTGCTGGGCAATTATTTCCTGGGCTATCTTCTCGGCTGGGGCGCCGCAGGCAAGTATTTCGGCGCACTGTTCTGCGTCATCGGCCATATGTTTCCGGTGTTTTACGGCTTCAAGGGCGGCAAGGGCATTTTGTGCAGCGGCACGCTGCTGCTTCTTCTCGACTGGCGCATCGCGCTCGTCGGCTGGGGCGCGTTCGTCGTGCTGTGGCTCACGACGCGCTATGTGTCGCTCGGCTCGGTCGCCGCGGCGGTCAGCCTGCCGTTTACCACGTATTTCGTGTTCCATAGCACGGCCTGCACAGTGCTTGGCACGTGCATTTCGCTTCTTGTGCTGTGGGCGCACCGCAGCAACATCAAAAGACTCTTAAGCGGTACGGAGAGCAAGTTCCATTTCCATGTGAACGCGCCCAAGCCGGGGGAGGACGAATGAACATTGTAGTGCTTGGCTCGGGCGGCTGGGGTACCGCCGCCGCGATGCTGTTATCGGACAACGGCCATACCGTCGCGCTCTGGTCGCACGACCCGAAAAAGGCGGAATTGCTGGATAAGACAAGGGAAAATCCTTTACTCAAAGGCGTGCGCATTCCCGAGCGTATCGCCGTCACGAGCGACTTAGCGGTGCTCCAAAATGCGGAGATGGCCGTCTTCGCGTCGCCGTCGTTTGCACTGCGCTCCGTTGCGCATGAGGCTGCGCCGCACCTGAAAAAAGGCACGCTGCTCGTCTCGCTCACGAAGGGCATTGAGCGCGGAACGCACCTGCGCATGAGCGAGATCATCGCACAGGAATGCGGCGAGGGCTATCGTATCGCAGTGCTCTCCGGCCCCTCGCACGCCGAGGAGGTCGCGCGCCGTCTGCCGACGGGCTGTGTGGCGGCGTCCGCCGATCAGGCGAGCGCCGAGGCCGTGCAGCGCGCGTTCATGAACGAGGTCTTCCGCGTCTACACGCACGACGACGTCGTCGGCGTAGAGCTTGCGGGCGCGCTCAAGAACGTCGCGGCGCTGTGCTGCGGCATCAGCGACGGCTGCGGCATGGGCGACAACACCCGTGCGCTGCTCATCACCCGCGCGCTGAGTGAGATCTCGCGCCTGGCCGAGTGCATGGGCGGGCGCAAGGAGACGCTCGCCGGTCTTGCCGGCATGGGCGATCTCATCGTCACGTGTACGTCGATGCACTCACGCAACCATCGCGCGGGCATCCTGATCGGTCAGGGCAAGAGCGCGCAGGAGGCCATGGACGAGGTCGGCGCGGTCGTCGAGGGCTATTATGCCGCGCGCAGCGCGCACGAGCTCGCGCAGCGCTATGGCGTAGAGATGCCGATCTCGACGGCAGTGTACGAGGTCCTCTACGAGGGCAAGAGCGCTGCGCCGCTCATCGGCGTTCTGATGAGCCGCACGCCGAAGAAGGAAAGCGATTGCAGCTGGTTATAAGACTTTCAAAAAAGCGGCCCAAGGGCCGCTTTTTTGAGTAAGATACACTCCGCTTCGTGCCTTGCCGCCCGCAGGGCGGCTGCGACACGCGCGGAGCGAGAAGAGTAATTTGTCACGCGCATGTCGTGACAAATTACGATTTAAATTTATTTGCGCCGTGCGCGGCGCAAATTTTGCGAGGCTTTTGCGCCTGCGGGCGCGAAAAAATATATTGAGGGTAACGATGGATATTTTGACGCAAATTGAGAATTACCGGCCTTACAATGAGCAGGAGGAGCGGGACAAGGGATTGATCCTCGACTGTCTGCGCGCGTTTGAGGATGTGTTTACGCGGGAAAATGCACTGGCGCACATGACGGCGTCGGCCTGGGTGGTGAACGAGCACTTCGACCGCGTGCTGATGGCGTATCACAACATCTACGATTCGTGGTCGTGGCTCGGCGGACACGCCGACGGAGACGAGGATCTGCTCGCCGTCGCGCTCAAGGAGGTCCGCGAGGAGAGCGGCGTCAAAAACGTCCGTCCGGCAAGCGAGGACATTTTCTCGCTTGAGGTGCTGACTGTCGACGGCCACATGAAGCGCGGGAAGTACGTCTCCTCGCACCTGCATCTGAACGTCACGTATCTTCTCATCGCGGACGACACGAACGCGCTCACGGTCAAGCCCGACGAGAACAGCGGCGTGAAGTGGTTTACGCCGGAGGGCGCGGTGGAAGCCAGCAGCGAGCCCTGGTTCCGCGAGCATATCTACAATAAACTCAACGAGAAGATGCGGCAGTTCCATAGGGAAAACGAACGGAAGGGGAGAGCGTAGGAATGAAGCTTCGAGATGCTACGACCGCAGACGCAGCCCGCTTGGATACGCTTTTGACAAGGCTTATCCATGATGAGGTACAGTATGACTCCAATTTAAACGGCTCGTATGTTGTCACCGATAATTACCGCGACCGCATCGGTCTGGAGGGCCATAAGCTTCTGTTGATTGAGGACGGAGGAGAGATCATCGCTTTCCTGTATGGCTTTCTCTACGAAATTCCCGGCATGCTTGCAAAACCGATTGCGATCCTCGATGCACTGTATGTTGAGGAGACATACCGCCGGAAAGGCTGTGCCGCACAGCTCATTTCTGCATTCAAGTCCTTTGCAGCGGAGAGCGGCGCCTGCCGCATCGAGCTGAAGGTGCTCTCAAACAACGAAACCGCCCTGCACCTTTATGAAAAGCTCTCCTTCAAAGAAACGAAAAAGTACATGACAATGGATTTAGCCTAAAGATAGCAAAAAGCCGCCCGACGGGCGGCTTTTTTATTTCATCTTTCGTTTGACGATTCTCATGGCGAGAAGCAGGATCAGAACGACCACGACCGTGAAAACGGTGCCAATCTGAATGCTCGTGTACCACGGGGGAGCCAAGGTGAAGGCGTACAGGTCCGAACGCTGGCGGTAGTCGATATACTGATAGATGCTTGTGCCGAAAAAAACGCCCACGACGCACCAGATGGCGGTCCTTAATATCTGATATAGCTTTTTCATTTTTGCCTCCGGGATATGATTTGAAAATAGAAGGTCACCGGCCGCGCTTCAGCGCAAGGATATCTCCGACCAGAAAAGCGGCTGAGCCGCATACTGCCGCAATGGACGCTGCGTATGCTGTCGGTTTCTGCATCGAAAACTGATAGAGGCAAATGGTGAGCGCTGTCGTGATGAGAAGCAAGTCGAAAACGATTTGTGCCTTCCGCTTTACCGCCGCTTTCCGGATAAGAAACGTGCAGATGAATGCAGCGGCCACAGTGAGGGCCAGCAAAAGATAACAGATGGTCTTCATATCGCACCGCCTTTATCTGAGTCGAGGAATTACGATCCAGTGTACCAGAAAAGTGGGGGAGAGGGCAACCCTTTGCAGTAAAAAAAGAAGCACTGCTTTCGCAGTGCTTCTAATCTGTTTGGTCGCTTAGATCGCGCGGGTAACCTTACCGGAACGCAGACAGCGGGTACAAACATAGACATGGCGGGGCGTACCATTGACGATAGCCTTCACGCGCTTGACGTTGGGCTTCCAGGGACGATTGGAACGACGGTGAGAGTGGGAAACTCTGATACCGAACGAAACACCCTTGTCGCAAAACTCGCACTTTGCCATCCGTTGCACCTCCTTGCTGTAATCAAATCAAGGCTTGGTCATTCACAAGCAGTTGATACTATAACAGATTGCATCACAAAATGCAAGTACTATTTTCAAAAAAGATGAAAAAATCTGTAATTTTTCCGCTCGCGGCGCAAATGCGAAAAAAGCGTGGCGCGGCAGGGCGTTTTCGCTTGTAAAAAAGGGGGGCAGCGATTATAATTAAAGTGTATTTTATCACGCGGGCCAAGGCCCGCATGGAGGGAACTATGAATACCAATCGCTCCGTCCGCGTAAAGGACATCGTAGAAAAATTTCAGATGGAGGTCATCAACAAGGGCACGGATTACGACACCGAGATCTTGACCATCACGGACGTCAACCGCCCCGGCCTCCAGTTCATCGGCTTTTTCGATTATTTTGATCCGAGAAGATTGCAGATCATCGGCAAGAGCGAGGTGACGTTCCTGCGCGGCTACTCGGCCGAGGAGCGGCGCAAGCGCTTCGAGGACCTGTTCTGCTATGAGATCCCGGCACTGGTCATCTCGCGCAATTTAGATGTTTTCCCTGAGTGCCTCGAGATGGCACAGAAGCACGGCCGCACGCTGCTTCGCACGAAGTACACGTCCGTCGAGTTCACCGCCATGACCATCGACTACCTGAACCACGCGCTCGCGCCCGTCATCACACGCCACGGCGTGCTCGTCGACGTGTATGGCGAGGGTGTGCTGATCTTCGGCGACAGCGGCATCGGCAAGAGTGAGACGGCCATCGAGCTCATCAAGCGCGGCCACCGCCTCGTCGCCGACGACGCGGTCGAGATCACACGCATCGGCTCAACGCTCTCGGGCACGGCGCCTGAGCTCATCCGCAACTACCTTGAGGTGCGCGGCGTTGGCGTCATCGACGTGGAAAAGCTCTTCGGCGTGGGTGCAGTGCAGGATTCGACGCAGATCGACCTTGTCATCCAGTTTGAAAAGTGGGAGGATGACAAATTCTATGACCGTCTGGGTCTCGACGAAAACGACACGACCATCCTTGATGTGCCCGTGCCGCAGATCACCATTCCCGTCAGTGCGGGCCGTAACCTCGCTGCGATCGTGGAGCTGGCAGCGATGAACAACCGCCAGAAGAAGCACGGCTTCAACTCCGCGCGCGAATTCGCCGCGCAGATCGACGGCCACATTGACCGCGTGACCCGCGAAAATGAGCTGAAAAACCAGAATCCGTGAACGGAGGAGCATCTATGTCTTGGGAAACCGCACTTGACCGCCAGATCCATGACTATCTGCCCGACCTCAAATGGGCCGCAGATGAGCCGATGGCAAAGCATACGTCGTTCCGCATCGGGGGGCCGGCCAAACGCATGGCTTTTCCGAAAACGCGCGAGCAGCTCGTTGTGCTGATGGGCTTTTTGCAGGACGCAGGCGTCAAGCCGCTGCTGATCGGCAACGGCACGAACCTGCTCGTCGCCGACAAGGGCCTTGACACTGTGGTCATCGACACGTCCGCCGAGCTTTCTCATATTGAGCTGACGGACGAGGGCGAGATTGCAGCGGACGCAGGCGTGTCGCTCGCGAAGCTCGCGCTGTTCGCATGGAAAAACGGCCTGACGGGGCTGGAATTTGCCCACGGCATCCCCGGCACGCTCGGCGGCGGCGTCGTGATGAACGCAGGCGCCTACGGCGGCGAGCTCAAGGACGTTGTCACCGAAGTGACGGCGCTGTATCCCGACGGCGTGAAGGTTTTAACACCTGCGGAGCTGGATTTTTCTTATCGCCACAGCGTGTTTTCCGCGGGCGAGGGCATCGTCCTCGGCGCCAAGGTCAAGCTCGAATCGGGTGATCCGGACGCCATCAAGGCAAAGATGGACGATCTGATGGCGCGGCGCAAGGCAAGCCAGCCGCTCGAGCTGCCGAGCGCGGGCAGCACGTTCAAGCGCCCGACCGGCTACTACGCGGGCCCGCTGATCGAGGGCTGCGGCCTCAAAGGCTGCCGCGTCGGCGGGGCAGAGGTATCAAGCAAGCACGCGGGCTTCGTCGTGAACGTCGGCGGCGCGACCTGCGCCGATGTGCTCGCCCTCATCGAAAAGGTACAGAAGACCGTTTACGACGCGCACGGCGTGATGCTGGAGCCGGAGGTCAAGATCATCCGGTAAATAGAAAGAGAGACAACGATGGAAATTCTGATCATATCCGGTCTGTCCGGCGCGGGCAAGTCCAGCGCCGCCACCTATCTGGAGGACATGGGCTACTATACGGTGGACAATGTACCGGCGGACATCATTTTGAAATTTGCCGAATTCTGCGCGCAGAGCGACGGCCGCTATGACCGCGTCGCGCTCGTGAGCGACATCCGCTCGGGCAACGGCAACTTTCAGGGGATTTTAGACGCAATGGAGCGGCTCAAGCAGGGCGGCGATATCTGCCGGCTGCTGTTCGTCACGGCGGACCTTGAGACCATCATCAAGCGCTACAAGGAGACGCGCCGCCGCCATCCGCTGATGTCTGACGGCATGACCATCGAGCAGGCAATGCACCGCGAGCAGGAGCTGCTGCGCCCGCTGCGCGAGCACGCCGACTTTGTCATCGACACGACGCTCATGCCCGCAGCCAAGCTCAGAAATGAGCTCTACGGTCTCTTTGGCGACAAGAGCGCGCGCGGCAAGCTGAGCGTGAACGTCGTCTCATTCGGCTTCAAATACGGCATCCCGCTGGAAGCCGACCTGGTATTCGACGTGCGCTTCCTGCCCAATCCATTTTACGTGCCGGAGCTCAAGCACAAGACTGGCATGGACAGTGAGGTCTATGACTACGTGTTCTCGTTCCCGCAGACGAAGACGTTTATCGACAAACTCGAGGGAATGCTCTCATTCCTGCTTCCGCTCTACGCAGAGGAAGGGAAGAGCACGCTCGTCATCGCCGTCGGCTGCACGGGCGGGCACCACCGCAGCGTGTCCGTCGCGCGCTGCATCGCGTCCTACCTCACGGCCCTGGGCTATCCCGCGTTTGAAAATCACCGCGACATCACGCGCGGCTGAAGCAAGTTTTTGAAACGAAAGAAGGTGGCGGCATGTCGTTCGCCTATGACGTAAAAGCGGAGCTCTGCAAGGTTCCGATCAACCGGAGCTGCTGCGCCGTGGCCGAGGGCTGCGGCGTGCTGCTGTACGCCAGCGCATTCACCGCAAACGAGGTGCGCATCGTCACGGAAAATGACGAATTCGCCGCGCGTCTCCCAAAGCTCTTCCAAAAGGCATTTTCCTTGCGCTTTGACGAACTCCCTGACAAGTCGAAGGACGGCGGCAAGCTCGTCTTCCGCATCACGCAGGAGGACAAGCTCGACACGATCTGGCGCGCGCTCGGCTACGATCGCCGGGCGCATTTTGCGCTGCACCTGAACTTTGCACTGCTTGAAGAAGAGTGCTGTCGGGCGTCGTTCCTGCGCGGGGCGTTTTTGTCCGGCGGCAGCGTGACCGACCCGCAAAAGCGGTATCACTTAGAGCTTGCGACCTCGCACGTGCAGGCGGGGCGCGAGGTCGAGGCGCTGCTGCGCGACATGGGCTTTGAGCCAAAAAATGTCATGCGGCAGAATAACCTCATTACATATTTTAAGAGCAGCACCCATATCGAAGACCTGCTGACGCTCATCGGCGCGCCGGGGCGCGCGCTTGAGATCATGTCGGCCAAAATCGAAAAGGAAATGCGAAACACCGTGAACCGGCGCGTAAACTGCGACGCGGCCAACCTTGACAAAGCCGTGCTGGCCTCACGTGAACAGGTGGAAGCCTTTACACGCTTGACCGAGTCCGGTGCGATCAACGACCTGCCCGTCAAATTGCAGGAGGTCGCTGTCGCGCGGTTACTTCAGCCAGAGCTGACGCTTTCAGAATTGGCGGCGACATTTGACCCGCCGCTGACGAAGTCGTGTTTGAATCACCGCATCCGAAAGCTCATGGAGATCGCAAAAAAAGAAGAGAACGAATAGGAGGGAGCGCGCCATGTCGTTTGCTCATTTACATGTCCATACCGAATACAGCCTGCTCGACGGCGCGTGCCGTATCCGCGACCTCCCCAAGCTCGTCAAGTCGATGGGGCAGACCGCCTGCGCCATCACCGACCACGGCGTAATGTACGGCGCGATCGATTTTTACCGCGCGTGCAAGGCGGAGGGCGTCAAGCCCATCATCGGCTGCGAGGTGTACGTCGCCCCGCGCACACGCTTTGACAAGCAGCACGAATTCGACAGCGAGGCCCGCCATCTCGTGCTGCTGTGCGAGAATGAGGAGGGCTATCGGAATCTTTCCTACCTCGTCTCAATGGCGCACGTTGAGGGCTTTTACATCAAGCCGCGCATCGACCTGGATCTTCTGCGCGAGCACTCCAAGGGCCTCATCGCGCTCTCGGCGTGTCTCGCCGGTGAGATCCCGAGAAGGCTCCGCAATGGTGACTACAACGGTGCCAAGGAATATGCCTTAACACTATCTGAAATCTTTGGCCCCGAGCACTTCTACCTCGAATTGCAGGACCACGGCATCCGCGATCAGGCCATCGTCAACAAGGGCATCCTGCGCCTGCACGAGGAGTCGGGTCTCCCGCTCGTCGTGACGAACGACGCGCACTATCTTCGAAAAGAAGATGCCTACGCGCACGATGTTTTGCTCTGCATCCAGACGGGTAAGACCGTGGGCGACGAAAACCGCATGCGCTATGAGCCGCAGCGCTTCTACCTGCGCTCGACCGAGGAGATGGCGGCGCTGTTTCCCGACTATCCCGAGGCGATCGAGAACACCGGCAAGATCGCCGAGCGCTGCAATTTGGAGTTTACGTTCGGCAAGTACCATCTGCCGGAATTCAAGGTGCCGGAGGGTTACACCTCACTCACATACTTCAAAAAGCTCTGCGCCGACGGCTTCGCCCAGCGCTATGGCGAAGGGACGGACAAGCAGCGCGCGCAGCTCGAATACGAGCAGAACATGATCGAGCGCATGGGCTTTGTCGACTACTTTTTGATCGTCTCCGACTTTGTGCGCTACGCCAAGAGCGTCGGTATCCCCGTCGGTCCGGGTCGCGGCAGCGCGGCGGGCAGTATCGTTTCGTACTGCCTGTCGATCACAGACATCGAGCCGATGAAATACGGTCTCTTTTTCGAGCGCTTTCTGAATCCCGAGCGCGTGTCCATGCCTGATATCGACATGGACTTCGGCGATACGCGCCGCGGCGAGGTCGTGGAGTATGTGCGCCGCAAGTACGGCGACGATCACGTGGCGCAGATCGTGACCTTCGGCACGATGGCCGCGCGCGGCGTCATTCGCGATGTGGGCCGCGCACTCAATATGAGCTATGCCGACTGTGACGTCATCGCCAAGCTCATCCCCGCAGGGCCGCACGTCACGCTCGACGACGCACTGCGCATCTCGCGCGAGCTGCGCGAAAAGTACGAGGGCGACGAGCAGGTGAAAAAGCTCATCGACACGGCACGCGCCCTTGAAGGCATGCCGCGCCACGCCTCGACGCACGCCGCCGGCGTGGTTATCACGAAGCGCCCCGTCGTCGACTATGTCCCGCTCGCGCGCAACGACGACACGATCGTCTGCCAGTACGTGATGACGACGCTCGAAGAGCTCGGCTTGCTCAAAATGGACTTCCTTGGTCTGCGCAACCTCACGATTCTGGATGACGCAGTCAAGACGATCCGTGAAAAGGATAAAAACTTTACTCTTGCCGGTATTCCTGAAAATGACGCCGCGACCTACGAAATGCTGGCCGCGGGGCGGACGTCGGGCGTCTTCCAGCTCGAATCGAGCGGCATGACGAGCGTGTGCGTCAGCCTGAAGCCGCAGAACATCGAAGACATCACGGCTTTGATCGCGCTCTACCGTCCGGGGCCGATGGAGTCCATTCCGAAATTCATTGCCTGCAAACACGACCCGAAAAAGGTCACATACCTCATTCCGCAGCTTGAGCCGATCCTGTCGATCACCTATGGCTGCATCGTGTATCAGGAGCAGGTCATCCAGATCTTCCAGCAGCTCGCGGGCTACTCGCTCGGCCAGGCAGACATGCTGCGCCGCGCGATGAGCAAGAAGAAGGTCAAGGACATCGAGCGCGAGCGCGAGGCGTTTCTGCACGGCGATCCCGCGCGCAATATCTCCGGCTGCGTGGCAAACGGCATCGACGAAAAGGCCGCGCAGGAAATTTACGAGGAAATTTACGCCTTTGCCAACTACGCGTTCAACAAGGCGCACGCCGCGGCTTATGCGGTCGTCGCATATCAGACGGCATACTTCAAGTGCCACTATACGAAAGAATACATGGCGGCACTGCTCTCGAGCGTGCTCGACTCGTCCGACAAGGTGGGCGAGTACTTCAACGAGTGCCGCGAGTGCGGCATCAAGCTCCTGCCGCCGGACGTCAACCATTCCGCCGACCGCTTCACGGTCGAGCCCGAGGGCATCCGCTTCGGCCTCGTCGCCATCAAGAACATCGGCCGCGGGCTCATTTTGCGCATGATGCAGGAGCGTGAGCTCAACGGCCCGTTCGTCGACTTTCAGGATTTCTGCCGCCGCATGGACGGCATGGAGATCAATAAGCGTGCGGTCGAGAACCTGATCCGCGCAGGCGCGTTCGATTCGACGGGCGCGAAGCGCTCGCAGCTCATCGCTGTCTACGAAAAGGTGATGGACGGCATCGCCGAGGGCAACCGCACGAACGTGGAGGGGCAGATCGACTTTTTCGGCATGGGCGCGGAGACTGCGCAGCAGGCCGCGCTCGTCCTGCCCGACATTCCCGAGTTCACGCCGCAGGAGCTCATGGCGATGGAAAAAGCCACGACAGGGCTTTACCTCTCGGGCCATCCGATGGACGCCTACCGCTCGCTCGTCCGCTCGTCCGGTGCGGCTGCCATCGGCCGCGTGATGGAGGACTTTGCGCAGGAGGCAGGGCCGACGACATTCTCCGACGGGCAAAAAATTTCGCTCGCGGGCGTTGTGACCGCGAGCAAGACGAAGATGACGAAGAAAAATACCCTCATGGCTTACGTGACGCTCGAAGACGGCACGGGAGCCATCGAAATGCTCTGCTTCACGCGCGCGCTCGAGCAGTACGGAAGCTACTTACAGGAGGGACAGGTCATTTACGTCACGGGTACGCTCTCTGTGCGCGACGAAAAGGCACCGCAGCTCATGTGTGACTTTGCCCGTCCGCTGAACGCCAATTTTTCGACGGGAACGGCAGCGCCTGCGCAGGCGCCGCAGCAGCGGACGGGGCAGACGCTCTATCTGCGTCTGCCGTCGGTTGATGGGCCGGAGATGGCGATCCTCCGCAAAATTCTCTATATGTTCGAGGGAAAAGAGAACAACGTCCGCATCCGCGTGCTTGATACCGGCAAGCTCATCGGCACGACCTGCGACCTGCACACCTCGCTTGTGTGCGACTTGGAAGAGCGCTTCGGCAAGGAAAACGTTGTGGTAAAGTGAAAATCTGCCCATCGCAACGCAAAATTGCGCGATAGTTGGTGGAGGAAACCGCTGCTTTTCGCTATGATGAGCGCATCAAACGAAAAGGAGAACAACTATGCAACTCACTCTAATCTTATTCCCAATCGCGCTTGCGATCTACGGCGCGATCATCTACCTCTTCGTGCTGCTCGTCAAGGCGCTGCGAAAGTACATCAAGTCCAAAGACGTGCGCGAGGAGAAGAAGGCTGTCTGCCGCTCGCTCGGCGAGGCGCTCAAGGCGCACCGGACGGAAAAACAGATGACGCAGGAATTCGTCGCCGAGACGCTTGGCGTCAGCCGTCAGGCGGTCAGCAAGTGGGAGAACGGCACGTCCGACCCCAGCACGTCGAATCTCTGCGCGCTCGCGAAGCTCTACGGCATACCGGTCGAAGAACTGCTGCATGAGACGCAGGAGGAGAAAAGCGAGGATTGAAGCAAAAAAGAGACAGCCGAACGGCTGTCTCTTTTCATTATGTACGTTATTTTCCCTCGTCGGGTTCGGAGAAGAGCGTGTTCAAAACGCCGGTGTAGAGCTGCTCGGGATTTTTCTGGAAGCGCTCGGCGAGATCCTTGGCCATGACCTCCTTGGGAACCATCAGTTCCATCTTCAAGATGGGCTGGCTCTCGTCGTCGTTGAACGCGAGCGTGACCGTGTAGGTCCCGTTGCGGCGCGGCGCGATGTCGGACTGGATCTGCGCGCGGCGCTTGAGCTTCTGGTTGAAGATCGTGATGTTCTTGTCGGCGCGCAGGCGCACAGAATAGGGAAGACTCGACTCGCAGATCGCGCCGTTGTGCAGGCCCTTTTCCGTGATAGCGTAGAGCCCGTCGTCCGAAAGCGTCAAATGCTGCGACTCGACCAAATTGCTCAGGCATTCGGAAAAGTCAAAAAAGTCGATGCCGTCGTCGCACATCGTCAGCTCCTGCATGGCCTCGAACGGGACCGGCTCGATGAGCCGGGCAGCAACATACAGAATGAGAAATTTGATCTCCAGTTTGTCCTGGATAAAACCGACGCGCCCCATAGCGCACCTCCTCGGGTGAATTTACAGCGATCATAACACAAAATGACTGCCAATACCACAAAAAGTTGTCGGTATCGGTCGGCCAAAAACTATATTTAGTATAGCACACCTTTTTTCGCTTGTATAGGTCTTTTTCAAAATCGGCAAAAACGCGGCACACCCATCTTCGCGTACGGCATAGACTGGGGTGAAAGAAAGGCGCGGTCGCGCCCGACTTTCCAGTACTTAAAATAGGAGGTATTCTTGCTTTATGGCTGATAAAGTAGCAGCAGGCCACGTCGGCGGCGCGAACGGCGCGCGCGAGGCGGTCTGTATTCATACGAAAAAGATCTATTCATCCTGCCGCGACAAGGATTGCATTGAGGATTTGCGCTTTTACCCCACGGCCACGGCGCAGAGCGTTTTGAGCACGGCGCAGGGGCTGCGCGGCGGCAGCGCCGAGCTGATCTACACCTTTGTGGACGTCGAGCCCGTCAACTTCAACCGCGGATACTACACCGTCGATATGCACTTTTTCTACCGCATCACCTTACAGGCGCTCAACGGCAGCACGCGCTACACGGAGATCGAGGGTCTTGCGACCTTTGATAAGCGCGTCGTGCTCTTCGGCAGCGAGAGCGGCGCGAAGATCTACTCTTCCATCCCCGAGGCAAACGCTATCGACGCGCCGCTGAACCTGACGGCAAATCTCCCGACCGCGGTGGTCGAGGTCGTCGACCCGATGCTGCTGTGCGCGCACTTTGCCGACAACTGCAACTGCCGCTGCGGCTGTGACCGCGGTACGCTCGGCGGCGTGCCCGCGGGCATTCTGGCAGCATTCGACGAGCCAATCATCTTCGACGAGTCCGCGATTCGCCGCGTGTGCATCTCGCTCGGCCAGTTTTCGACTGTGCGCTTAGAGCGCGACACGCAGCTTCTCATCCCCGTGTACGACTACTGCATTCCGTCCAACGAGTGCACGCTTGCCGGCGGCGACTGCAGCTGCGAGGATCCGTGCAAGGTCTTCGATGCGGTGGAGTTCCCGATGGACGATTTCTTCCCGCCCGCGGCGGCGCCCGGCGGCTGCGGCTGCGCGTGCCCCTGCGGCGAACAGTAAAAATCAAGCGCGAAAAAACGGGGAATTTCCCCGTTTTTTCTTTTGCCCGAAACGGGACAAACCGGCATAAGCGTGTCCATCGCCTCATAGATTGAACTAACACCAAAGAAGGGAAGTGGGAACGGTGGATCGTCTGGAACGGAACTATCGCTACGAACAATCGTGCGAGTTTTTACCGCACCGGCTCAAAAGTCTCGCCCTGTCGCTGCCGGACAAGCAGAAAGAGCGCGTCGAGGAGCTGCGCCTTCGCGTGATGCACCCGCTGACGGTGCTGACACTGGAGGGCGAGCTGAACGCCGCGCCGGACGGGCGTGCGTCGCTCGTGACGGCGGAAGACCTCGAACAGATGCTCGGCGCGGTGACGGAGTATTCGCGCTATGCCTGCATCGAAACACTGCGGCAGGGCTTTTTGCCGCTGCGGGGCGGGTTCCGCCTCGGTGTGTGCGGCAGCGCCGTCGTGCGCGACGGCGAGGTGAGCAATCTGAAGGACATTTCGTCGCTCGCGCTGCGCATCGTGTGCGAGCACATCGGGCTCGGGAGCGACATTGCGCCGCAGCTCTTCAGCGCTGACGGGCGGTTTTTGAGCACGCTCATTCTCTCGCCGCCCGGCGGCGGGAAAACGACGCTGCTGCGTGACCTCATCCGCGTGCTGTCGCTCGGGGATGCCGAACACCGCGCGCTGCGCGTGGCGGTCATCGACGAGCGCTGCGAGCTCGCCGTGTGCTGCAAGGGGCGAGCGCAGATGGAGCTCGGCAACCACACGGACGTGCTCTCGCTCTGCCCAAAGGCCGTCGGCATCCCGATGTTGCTGCGCGGCATGAACCCGCAGGTCATCGCGGTCGATGAGATCACGGCGGAGGAGGATATCCGCGCAATGTGCCTGGCCGCGAACTGCGGCGTCGGGCTGCTCGCGAGCATCCACGCCGCGAGCGTTGACGAGCTGCACCAGAAGCCGCTCTGGCGGGAGCTTCTGCGCGCGAGGGTGTTTCGCCGCTGCATCGTCATCCGTTCGAACGGCGGTGCACGTTCTTACGAAGTGGGTGACCTGCCATGCTCCGACTGACGGGCAGTGCACTGATCCTCGGCGCAGTGCTGTGGCTGCAAAGGAGTTTCCATTTACGTACTTTACTGCGGCAAAGGACGCTTCGCGCGCTTTCCGGTGCGTTTCTCGCACTCGAGAGCGCCGTCCGATTGACGCTGACGCCGCTGCCCGCGCTGCTGCGGCACTTGAGCTGCGAACCGGAAGCCGCGGGCTTCTTTGAAGGTGTGACCGCCAATCTTGCGCGCGGCGAACCGCTTGCCTCTGCATGGGAGCACGCCGCAAAGACTCTGCCCATCGCCGCGCGGGAGCGGGAGACTGTATCGGCGTTGGGACACGCGCTCGGCGGGGATGAGGAAAGCGTCTGCGCCGCGCTGACGCTCGCGGCAAGCGAGCTCTCGCGCCTTGAAGAGGAGCTGCGGCAAAGGGAGCGCGAAACGGGCCGCATCACGGCGGCACTGTGCCTCGGAGGCGGGGCAATGCTCTGTATTCTGCTGCTATAACGTTATTGAAAAGGATAAACGCTTTACATAAGGAAGACGTCTATGGATATTGACCTCGTGTTCAAGATCGCAGCGGTGGGCATCGTCGTCGCCGTGCTCAATCAGCTGCTCGTGCGCTCGGACCGTCCGGATCAGGCAATGCTCGTAAGCCTGGCCGGTCTCATCACGACGATGATGCTGCTCGTACGGGAGATCAGCTCGCTCTTTGATCTCATCAAGAGCCTGTTCGGATTTTAGGATGGAGCTGCTTGTCAAGCTTGCGGCGCTGAGCCTGTGCGTGAGCGCCGTGACGGCGCTGCTCAAAAAGAGCGACGAAGCGCTCTCGCTTCTTCTGCTGCTCGCGGCGGTGCTCGTCGGCTGCGCGATGCTGCTGCCCGCGCTCTCCGACCTCTTTGACTTCTGCGAGCGGGTGCTGTTGCTCACGGATCTGCCGCTCACGCTGTTCGTGCCGGTCGTCAAAGTCACGGCCATCGCGCTCGTGGCGCGCTTTTCCTGCGCGCTGTGCGCGGATGCGGGGCAGAGCGCGCTGTCAAGTCTGCTCGCCGCGGCGGGGACGCTGTGCGCGCTCGTCTGCGCGCTGCCGCTCATGGAGGCGCTGCTCGAGATGGTGGAGGGATTTCTATGAAAAAGCTGCTCTGCCTGCTTTTTGCCGCGTTTCTCCTCTGCGTGAGCGCGTCAGCGCTTGAGCTGCCGTCAGGACTGGACGACGTCGTGCCGCGCGAGCTCATCGACAACGCCGAGGCGGGGGATGATCTGCTTCTGCGCGGCGGACAGTACCTTTTTTCGCACTTTCGCGCGGCATTGCAGGATGCGGTGGCAAATTCCCTGCGCGGCGCGATGGCGCTGATGCTGCTCTCGCTCTTGTGCGGGCTCGTCGAGGGCACGGCGGAGAGCGCGGGGGAGACGCCCGCGCGGTACGCGGGCTATCTCGGCGTGCTGGGTGCGGCGGCGCTTTCGGCAGGGGACTTAAGCGCGCTCATCGGCCTTGGCGTCGAGACGATGGACGAGCTTTCGACCATGGCAAAGCTCCTGCTGCCGACGATCGCCGCAGCGATGGCGGGCGGGGGCTGTGTGGGCTCGGCAAGCGTCTGGCAGGTCGGCGCACTGATGCTGAGCGACATCTTTCTTTCACTGATGCGCGATGTGCTCGTGCCGGTGCTCTACTGCATGATCGGCACGGCGGCCGCGGGCGCGCTTTTGGAACAGAGCCGCTTGTCGCTGCTCTCCAAGGGCATCGGCAAGCTGCTCTCGTGGGGCTTGAGCGCGATTCTGATCGTATTTACCGCGTTTTTGTCGGTCTCGAACCTGCTGGCCGGTTCTGCCGACCGGCTCGCGGTCAAGGTGGGCAAAACCGTCATCTCCGGCGCGGTGCCCGTCGTCGGCGGAATATTGTCCGACGCGACGGAGGCCGTCGCCGCCGCGGCGCTCACGCTGCGCGGGACGCTCGGTGTGCTGGGCGTATTTTCGGTGCTGGCGCTGTGCCTTGTGCCGCTGCTGCGCATGGCGGTGCAGTATCTTTTTTATCAGCTCGCGGCGTTTTTCAGCGGCATGGTGGGGTCACAATCACTCAGCAAGTTTTTAGAGCAGCTCTCCTCCGCGTTTTCACTGATGCTGGCGATGACAGCGGGCGGGGCGTTCTTGCTGCTCGTGTCGCTTTTGATTGCAATGATGATGGTGGTGACGGTATGACGTTTCTTCGCTCGTGGCTTTTAAGCGTGACAGCCTGTGCGGTACTGGTAAGCATCGTCCAGCAGCTCACGGACGGCGGCACGATGAAAAAGATCGTGCGTTTTGTCGGCGGAATGGTGCTGATGCTTGCGATGCTGCGCCCGCTGCTCTCACTCACGTTCGACCTGCTGGAGTTCGACGGCGGTCATTACCGCGAGGCGGTCGAAGCGCTGAAGGAAACGCTGAACGCCGAGCAGGACAGTGCGCTCGGTGATAGCATAGCTGCGCAGACGCAGGCATATATTGAGGACAAAGCCAGCTCCTTAGGTCTGAGCGTGCGCGCCGAAGTGCAGACCGCTTTACGCGACGGCGTACCGTTTCCGGACAGCGTCACACTGTACGGAGAAAACAGCGCGGCGCTCAGCGCGTACATCGTACAGGAGCTTGGCATTGCAGAGGAGAATCAGCTATGGATCGAACCGAAGTGAACGCATCGCCCGTGCAGAAGGCGCTGCAAGGCATCAAGAAGTACAAATACGTCCTCCTGACGGCGCTGCTCGGCGTGCTGCTGTTGCTGCTGCCGCAGAACGAGAAAGCGGCAGACTCAGGCTCCGCGACACCGTCCGCCGCGGAAAATTTCGACCGCGAGGCGCTGCAAAACGAGATGGAAACGATCCTATCGTCTCTCGACGGCGTCGGGAAGCTCTCGCTTATGCTGACGGTCGAGGGCGGCGGCGCTTACGAGCTGGCTCAGGATGAGACCGCGTCGCTCAAAGCCCGAGGGGAGGAGGTCGACGAGCAGACGCGAAAGACGGAGACAGTTGTGCTCGGCAGTGGCACGAGCGCCGAGGTCGTCGTGACCCACAGCCGCTATCCGCGCTTTGTCGGCGCGCTCATCGTGTGCGAGGGCGGAGACCGCGCGGATGTCCAGCTCAAGGTGACGCAGGCCGTCAGCGCGCTGACGGGGCTTTCGTCCGAGCGCATCTCCGTTGTTAAAGGAACGCCATGAAACTACAATATTTTTATTATGCAAAACGCAGGGAGGAAACAGCTATGAAGCAATTATGGAAGCGGAACGCAGTGGTCGGCACGATCCTGGTCTTTGTCTGCGCGGCAATCTTTCTGAATGGAAAGTACGCCGAAAAGGTCGACAAGCCCACAAAGGTCTTAGGTCAGTCCGAGCTTGTGAGCACAGACGGCGACGCCGCCGAGGTCTCGGCAAACGCGGAGGGGAAGGACTATTTTGCCTCAGCCCGCCTGACGCGCCAGCAGGCGCGCGACAGCGCGCTGTCGCTCTTGAAGGAGGCAAGCGAAAACCAGGACGTGGACGCCGAGACCGCGAGCGAGGCGGCAAAGAGCATCGAAACGCTTGCTTCCTATACGCTCAGTGAGGCGCAAATCGAAAACATGGTCACGGCCAAGGGCTATGAGGACTGCGTCGTCTTCATGTCCGAAGACGGTGTGAGCGTGGTCGTCTCGACGGGGGAAGAGGGGCTTCAGACCGAGGACATTGCCCGCATCACGGACATCGTCAAGCAGGAGACGGGGCTCAGTGCAGAGAGCATCAAGATCATGGAAGTAAATTAGCTGTTGTAATTTTGGGAAAAAGATGATAAAATACTCTCGATATGAGCATTCACAAACAAGGAGAGGATATCTGAATGGCTGAGAATCGAGAGTATCTGACCCGCGCCGAAGAAAACGGCAGCATCAACATCGCAGAAGACGTGGTCGCCGCGATCGCCGCCGACGCTATCGGCGAGATCGAAGGCGTTGGCTCCATGTGCCAGAATATGACCGAACAGATCACCGAGCAGTTCACGGGCAAAAAGGGCCTGCGCGGCGTGCGCGCCGAGGTCAAGGACGGCGAGATCATCGTCGACGTCTACCTGATGGTGCGCTATGGCTACGCCATCCCCGAGACCGCGCGCAAGGTGCAGGACAGCGTGTCCGCCGCCGTGAGCGGCATGACGGGCTACAATGTCCACGCGGTCAATGTCCACGTCGGCGGGATCAGCTTCAACTAAAGAAAGATAAGATCAACAGATAAAGGAACAGACGAGAATGATTCGCAATACAGCGCGAGAGATCGCAGTGCATCTTGCATATGAACTGAGCTTTACGGATAAGACGGTGAAAGAGCTTCTCGACGAGCGGCTGACGAAGGAATACTTCGACACGCTCAAGGATGAGGACAGCATCTACGAAAAGGCCCCCGGCGCCGCGCAGACGGAATACATCCGCTCCATCGTTTCCGGCGTTGCCGAGCACGCGCCGGAGTTGGACGGCTACATCGCCAAGTACGCCAAGGGCTGGAGCTTTGACCGCATCCCACTCGTCGCCTCGGCGATCATGCGCGTTGCGATGTACGAATCGCTCTACCGCAGCGACATTCCGACGCGCGTGGCCGTCAACGAGGCCGTGGAGATCGCTAAGAAGTATGAAACGCCTGAAACAGTGAAGTTCATCAACGGCATCCTCGGCAGCTTCGTTCGCGGCGAGATCAGCGCGGAATAAGGCAGTGCCACAAAAAGCAGAGTACCGACAGGCGCTCTGCTTTTCTTCCGTTTTTCATTTTGTTTTGAGAGAGGGGTGACGCGGCGTGGCGCAGGAGCAGATGATCTTCAGCGTATCGGAAGCCAACAATTTCATCAAGGCGCTGCTCGACGCCGTGCCGCAGCTCCAGACCATTTTCGTGCGCGGCGAGATCTCGAACTACAAGCTCTATCCCTCCGGGCACCATTACTTCACGCTCAAGGACGAGGGGAGCGCGCTCAAATGCGTGATGTTCCGCGGCATGGCGGGGAAGCTCCGCTTCCGCCCGGAAAACGGCATGAAGGTCATCGCCTTTGGCCGCATCGGCGTGTTCCCGCGCGACGGCGCGTACCAGCTCTACTGTTCTGAGCTCAGCGTCGAGGGCGTGGGTGACCTGCACGTCGCTTTCGAGCAGCTCAAGGAAAAGCTCTTCAAGGAGGGGCTTTTTGCCCCAGAACATAAAAAGCCCTTGCCAAAATATCCCAAGCGCATTGCCATCATCACCTCATCCGCGGGCGCGGCGGTGCATGATATGCTGCGCATTTTGAATGCGCGCTGGCCGATGAGCGAAGTCGTGCTCCTGCCTGTGCGCGTGCAGGGAGCAGAGGCGCCGCCGGAGATCGCAGGCGCGCTGCGCTACGCAAACAAATGGCAGGTCGCTGACCTCATCATCACGGGGCGCGGCGGCGGGTCGATTGAAGATCTGTGGGCGTTCAACGATGAGCGCGTGGCGCGCGCGATTTATGCCTCCGACATTCCGGTCATCTCCGCCGTCGGGCATGAGCCCGACGTGACGATCGCCGATTTTGTTGCCGATGCACGGGCGTCGACGCCGTCGAACGCGGCGGAGATCGCCGTGCCGGACCAGCGCGAAATTTACCGCCGGCTCGACGCGCTGCAAACGCGCATGGTGCAGAGCGGGCAAAAGCGCGTGAAAGCCCTGCGCGAGCAGTTTGAAAAGACGTCCCGCAGCCGTGCGCTGCAAGACCCCATGGCATTTATCGACGACAAGCGGATGCTGCTCGACTACACGCAGAAAAACCTTGCCGCACTCGCGCAGCATCAGATGGCGCAGCGCACACAGCAGTTTACAGCGCTTGCGGCCAAGCTCGACGCGCTGAGCCCGCTCAAGGTCCTCGGCCGCGGCTACGCCGTGGCGCGAAATGAACAGGGACAAATTCTGCGTGCGGCGCAGGAGGCCGCAGCCGGCGAAAAAATCGAGGTACTGCTCGGGCAGGGAAGTCTCAACTGCACGGTGAACGCGTGCAATATGGGAGGAAATGACGATGGCAAAAACGTTTGAAGACAATATCGCGCGTCTCGAAGAGATCGTGACGGCGCTTGAAAAAGGCGACGCAAAGCTCGCCGATTCCCTCAAGCTCTTTGAAGAGGGGACGAAGCTCGTGCACGACTGCGGCGCGATGCTCGACAAGGCCGAGCAGAAGGTCGCAAAGCTCTCTAAGGGCGCGGACGGCGCGCCGGTCGAGAGCCCATTCATTTCGGAGGAGTAATCCATGGACGAAAAGCTGTTTTCCGCCCGCATGGCGGAGTATAAGTCGGCGGTGGACAAGTATCTTGACGCCTGCCTTGAGGAAACGCAGTGCGCAAGCTATCACAAGCTGACCGATTCGATGCACTACAGTCTGACCGCGGGCGGCAAGCGTCTGCGCGCGATCTTAGTGCTCGAATTCTGCCGCATCTGCGGGGGAGACGTCGAAAAGGCGCTGCCCGTGGCCTGCGGCGTTGAGATGCTGCACACGTATTCGCTCATCCACGACGATCTGCCCGTGATGGACAACGATGATCTGCGCCGCGGTAAGCCGTCGAACCACAAGGTCTTCGGCGAATGCACGGCGACGCTCGCGGGCGACGCGCTGCAGGCGCTGGCATTTGAAACGGTCCTGAAGGCCGACCTCCCCGCGCTGCGCGTGCTCAAATGCGCGCAGGTCCTGGCAAATGCCGCGGGACACGAGGGCATCTGCGGCGGCCAGCAGCTCGACCTTGAGTGGGAGGGCAAGATTCTGAGCGCGCCGGAGCTCGAGGAAATTTATCTGCGCAAGACGAGCGCGCTTATCCGCGCGGCGTGCCTGATGGGCGTGGCCGCGGCGGGCGGCACGAAGGAGCAGGAGGAGGCCGCGGCCAGCTACGCCGACAACTTCGGCTTCGCGTTCCAGCTGCGCGACGACATGCTCGATGTCATCGGCGATGAAAAGACGTTCGGCAAGCCCATCGGCTCGGACAGGGAAGAGGGGAAGACGACGTTTGTTGACATTTTAGGTCTCAACGGCTGCCAGCGCGTCATCGAGGCGCACAGTGAGAGCGCGGTCGAAGCGCTGGGCGACATGGAGGACACCGATTTTCTCATTCACCTCGTCCGTGTGCTTGAAAAACGGGAGCAATAAATAAAAAATCCCGCAGAAAACGCCAAAAAAGTGGAAAATCATACAAAAGTGCGCATTTGGTGTTGACAAGCGGAATCGTCGGTGCTACGATACGCACATTGAAACGGAACCCACCCCGTGGGGAATGCTCGAAGGAAAGGATCCATTGGCATGAAGACTTCGTACTCTGCCAACTGCATGATGATGCCGATGATGCGCATGTTCAGCATGTGCATGCTTTGTCATGGAGAAAATGGTCATTTCCTTTCAGAAACTGTCTGAGAAAAACAGCGAATCGGCAGCGGAAGGTCAATGACCTCCCGCTGTTTTTTACTGCTCGAACAGCATACACTCCTCGCGGTCTGTCCGTTCCAAAAAGAAGCTATTTATAAAATAAGTAAGGAGAACAAAACGATGAAAAAGCATTCTATTAAGCTGACCGCACTTGTCCTTGCACTGGTCCTCACTGCCGCTCTGGCCCTGACCGGTTGCGGCTCCAAGAGCGATGACTCCGACGGTGCCACCACCATCCAGATCGCCGTCCCCAACGACACGACCAACGAAGCCCGCGCGCTGCTGCTGCTCCAGGACAACGGCATCATCAAGCTCGCTGACGGTGTCGGCATCACCGCCACCAAGAACGACATTGTCGAAAACCCGTACAACGTCGAGATCGTGGAGACCGAGGCCGCGCAGATCCCCAACATCCTGCAGGACGTTGACTACGCCGTCATCAACTCCAACTACGCCATCAACGCGGGCCTGAACCCCGTGGCCGACTCCCTCGTGATCGAAGGCTCCGCCTCCGCTTACGCCAACATTCTGGCCGTGAAGGAAGGCAACGAGTCCTCTCCCAAGGTCCTTGCCCTGATCGCCGCTCTGGAGAGCCAGCAGGTCGTCGACTACATCAACGAGAAGTATGACGGCTCCGTTGTCAGCACCGTGGATACCCCGACCGACGGCTTTGACGCCACTGTCGACTACGACGCTCTGAGCGGTGAGACCATCTCCATCGCCGCTTCTCCGACCCCGCACGCTGAGATCCTCGAGGTCGTGAAGGAAATTCTTGCTGAAAAGAACATCACTCTCGACATTCAGGTCTACAATGACTATGTCGTGCCCAACACCGTTGTCGAAGACGGCACTGTCGACGCCAACTACTTCCAGCACAAGCCCTATCTCGACGATTTCAACGCCGAGAACAACACCCACATCGTCTCCGTTGCCGCCATCCACGTCGAGCCCATGGGCCTGTACGGCGGCAAGCAGACCACGCTCGATGCGCTGAGCGCCAAGTAAGAAAGAAAGGAGGGAGCGTTCTTGATCGAACTGAAGCATCTAAGCAAAACCTTTGAAACAGCCGGCGGACGGGTAGACGCGCTCAAGGACGTCTCCCTGACCATTCCAGACGGCGATGTCTACGGCATCATCGGCATGAGCGGCGCCGGCAAATCCACGCTCGTGCGCTGTATCAATATGCTCGAGCGCCCGACGGAGGGCGAGGTCATCGTGAACGGACAGCGTCTGGACACGATGACCCCCGCGCAGCTCCGCGCGGCGCGGCGCGAGATCACGATGATCTTCCAGCGCTTCAACCTGCTGATGCAGCGAAACTGTCTCGCTAACGTCTGCTTCCCGATGGAGCTTTCCGGCTTGCGGGGAGAGAAGAAGTGGCGCGAACAGCGAGCTCTGGAACTCCTCGAGATCGTGGGGCTCAAGGATAAGGCCAAGGCCTATCCCGCGCAGCTCTCCGGCGGACAGCAGCAGCGCGTGGCCATCGCCCGCGCCCTCGCCACGAACCCCAAAGTTCTGCTCTGCGACGAGGCCACGAGCGCGCTCGACCCCAAGACGACGCGCCAGATCCTCGAGCTGATCGGCGACATCAACAAAAAGCTTGGCATCACCATCGTCATCATCACACACCAGATGAGCGTGGTGAAGGAGGTCTGCAATCACGTTGCGATCCTCGACGACGGCGAAGTCGTGGAAGAGGGCCTTGTTTCTGCCGTCTTTTCCGCGCCCAAGTCCGCGGCGGCGCGCCACCTCGTGTTCCCGCGCGGCGCGGACATCGACGTGTCCGACCCCCAGCAGCAGCGCCGCATCCGCCTCATCTTCCGCAGCGCGAAGACGACATCCATTCCGCTCGTCGCGCGCCTTGCGACCGAAGAGGGCATCAGCGCGACGGTCATTTCGGCCAACACGCAGAAACTCTCCGAAGAGGTGTACGGCAGCATGCTCCTCGGCGTGCCGAACGCGCAGTTCGAGCAGGCCATGGACTTTTTAAGAAGCATTGAAAATCTTCAGGTAGAGGAGGCGAGCGTCGATGTACAGTAATCTCTTTTCCCAGGACTCCATCGCAGAGCTCACCGTCGCCATGCAGACGCAGTTCCCCAAGGCGATCTGGGAGACGTTTTATGTGACGCTGCTGTCAACGGCGCTGGCCGTCGTCATCGGCCTTCCGCTGGGCGTGCTGCTCGTAGTGGGGGAGAAGGGCGGCGTTCTGCCGCTTCCCAAGGCCTTGATGAGCATTCTGAACGTCATCATCAACCTGCTGCGCTCAATCCCGTTCCTCATCTTAATGATCATGGTCTTCCCGCTCTCGCGCCTTATCATCGGCACGACCGTCGGCACCACCGCGACCATCGTTCCGCTGGTCGTGGCGGCGTTCCCGTTCGTCGCGCGCCTTGTTGAAAGCAGCCTGCGCGAGGTCGACCCCAACATCATCGAGGCCGCGCAGAGCATGGGCGCAACGCCCATGCAGATCATCTGCAAGGTGATGATCCCCGAGAGCGTTCCCTCGCTGCTCCAGAACTTCACCATCGCACTGACGACCATCCTCGGCTACTCGGCGATGAGCGGCATCATCGGCGGCGGCGGCCTCGGCAAAATCGCCATCGACTACGGCTACTATCGCTACAAGTACCTTGTGATGTTTGCGGCGGTCGTGCTGCTCATCATTCTGGTGCAGATCTTCCAGTCCTTGGGCACACACCTTGCGGCCAAGAGCGATAAGCGCCTCAAGAAATAACCGGATATCCTATCCTGCAAAGCGCCTCAACCGCACGGTTGAGGCGCTTTTTTGTCATTTTTCGCAATTTGACAGAAAAAAATGCGTCAATTTTTGAAAGCAAAATGCAGTAAAAATTGCAAAATCCCTTGTCATGTGGGAAAAGGGCTGTTATAATAGACATAGAATGCAATGCAAGTCTTCGCGATTTGCATATTTTTTACGGAGAAATTGCGTGAACAGTTTTCAGGAATTGCTCCAGTCCATCGACTGGGGCTCGCTGACCGACGCGCTTTTGCGCGTGCTCGGCGTCTTTTTATGCTTGACGGTGCACGAGACCTGTCACGGCCTTGCAGCCTATGCCCTCGGCGATCCGACGGCCAAGCGCGAGCACCGCTTGAGCTTAAACCCGCTGCACCATATCGACTGGTTCGGCTTGGCTGCCATGCTGCTCGTCGGCTTCGGCTGGGCAAAGCCCGTGCCGGTCGACATGCGGTATTTCAAAAAGCCGAAGCAGGGTATGGCCATCACAGCGCTGGCAGGGCCGGTGTCGAATCTGCTGCTGGCGATGCCGCTCTTGCTCGGTGCGCGCATCACGATCGCGCACTATGTCGATACCGCGTTTTGCAGCGGCCTTTTGAATTTCCTTGCGATGACGGCGTACATGAGCGTTGGTCTGGGGCTTTTCAACCTCATCCCCATCTCGCCGCTCGACGGGTCGAAGGTGCTCTTCGCCTTTCTGCCCGACCGCGCGTACATGACGCTGATGCGGTATGAAAAATACGGCATGCTTGTTCTTTTTGTGCTCGTCTGGCTCGGCGTGGGAAACAATATCCTCAGCGAGGGCATCTACCGCGTGTACGAGCTTCTGGTCAACTGGATCGTATATTGATAAAGTGAGAGGAATGTCATGGACAATCCCGTTTTCAAGCTGGAGGGCGTGGTGCACGAGCGCAGCGCGGAGGCGCTGCAGGACTTTGAAGGGCCGCTCGACCTCATTCTCTTCCTGCTGTCGAAAAATAAAATAGAGATCCAGGACATTCCCATCGCGCTGATCCTGGACCAGTACCTTGCGTATCTCGAGCAGCGAAAGCAGCTCGATCTCGAGGTCGCGAGCGAATTCATCACGATGGCGGCACATTTAATGTACATCAAGACGCGCATGCTGCTTTCGCTTGAGGATGAGCAGGCGCAGAGCGAGATGGACGAGCTCATTGCCTCGCTCAAGGAGCGCCAGCAAAAGGACACGTACCTTCGCATCAAGACGCTGACCGAAACGCTCGGCCCGATGGGCGAGTTTGGCCGCAGCATCATGACGCGCCAGCCCGAGCCCATGCAGCGCGGCAAAATCTACGAGTACAGTCATGAAAAGGCCGACCTCGTGCTTGCCATGCAGACGATCTTGGAGCGCGGAGAGAAGCTGGCCGCGCCGCCGAGCGCCGCGCTGAGCGAGATCGTGCGCCGCGAGCCGTATCCCGTCAAGGGCAAGGCGGAGGAAATTCTGCGCCGGCTCAAGGAATTCGGCATGACGCGTTTTAAGCTGCTGTTCCGCGGTAGCCGCAGCCGCAGCGAGATCGTGGCGACGTTCATCGCCGTTCTGGAGCTCTGCCGCGAAAAGGTCATCCATCTGGCCGGTTCTGACACGGACTGCACCGTGGAGTGCGGGGACGACGCCCCCGACCGTATCAATCTGTAAAAAGCGAGGAACGCTATGTCTTTGGAATCTTTGGACCTGCGTGAGGTCGAGTCGGCCATCGAGGGCATTTTGTTCGCCAGCGGCGAACCGCTTCCCATCGACCGCATCTGCCTTGCGCTCGATTTGGACCGTCCGACCGCGGAACAGGTATTGCAAAAGCTCGGCGATTACTACGCCTTTGAGCGCCGCGGCATCCGGCTCGTCCGCATGGAGGACAGCTATCAGCTCTGCTCGTCGCCGGACTATGCCGACGTCATCCGCAAGGCGTTTGAGATCCGCAAGACCGCCAAGCTCTCTCAGCCTGCGCTGGAGGTGCTGACGATCATCGCCTACTACCAGCCCACGACCCGCGCCTACATCGATCAGGTGCGCGGCGTGGACAGCTCGTACACCGTGGGCCTGCTGCTTGAGCGCGGGCTCATTGAGGAGTGCGGACGTTTGCAGGTGCCCGGACGGCCGAGGCTGTACCGCACGACGAAAAAGTTCCTGCGCGACTTCCACTTGGGTTCGCTCGAGGAGCTGCCGGAGATGCCGGGTCTTGAGGCCGACGGTCAGCTCCGCATGACGGAGGACGGCACGATCCTCGACCCCAGCGCCATGACGGAAAAAGAAGGCAGCATTCCCGAAAACGGGGAACACTGACCGCGTAAAGCATAAAAACCGCGTGAAGCGTAAAAAGAGGGAGGTGGTCGATTGACTGCGCTGAAGGTAATTGGCATCATCCTGCTCATTTTTATTTTGATCGGCTTTCTGCGCGTGGGCGCGCTGATGCAGTTCGGCGACGAGCTGCGCGTGCAGCTTTCGGTCGGCCCGTTCCGCTTCACGCTGCTGCCAGCAAAGGAAAAGAAAGAAACGCCGAAAAAAAAGGCAAAGGAGAAGAAGCCAAAGTCAGAGGGAGAAGAGGCGAAGCAAAAGAAAAAGCCCTCGCTCCCCAAGCCGACAAAAGAGGAGCTCAGGGACCTCATCACGACGGCGCTCTCGGCGCTCAAGGAGACAGCGAAACGCACCTGCAAGCGCCTTCGCATCGACCCGCTGGAAATTCTCGTCGTCTTCGGCGGCACGGACCCCGCGGATATCGCGCAGACCTACGGCTATGCGAGCGCCGCGATGTGGGGTGTGATGCCGCACCTTGAAGACCTCTTCCATATCCCTGATCCCTCACTGCACCTGCGCATGGATTACAGCTCTGAAAAGGCGCACGCAGAGGGTGCCGTTGGCCTGTCGCTTCGCATCCGCGACGGGCTGCACATCTCGCTTGCGCTGCTCATTCCGATGCTCAAATGGTACCTGCGCTATAAAAAGGCGCATAAAAACGACGCTCCCGCGGAAAAACCAACGGAGAGCACTCCGCAAAACAGTGAACACAGTGAAAAACTGACCGCATAAAAAGAAAGGATGAACCTCATGGAAAACATCGAAAAGAAGACCCCGCTCAACGATCTCATGGACACCACGATGGATAAGATCCGTGATATGGTCGATTCCAACACCATCATCGGCGAGCCGATCACGACGCCCGACGGCGTGACGGTCATCCCCGTTTCGCGCGTGAGCTTCGGCTTCGGCGCGGGCGGCGGCGACTACGGCAAGACTGACACCGCACACTTCGGCGGCGGCGCGGGCGCGGGCGTCAAGGTCGACCCCGTCGCGTTCCTCGTCGTCAAGGACGGTCTGACGCGCGTGATGCCCGTGGCCATCCCTGCGGCGGCAACGGTCGACCGCGTGCTTGATCTTGTGCCGGAAGTACTCGACCGCGTGCAGAATTTCGTGGACAAGAAGAGAGAAGAGAAAGATATCTACTGATTTCGGGCATAATAGGGGCATTCCGAATGAAGGAGTGATCCCATGCCGCGTTTTGCCCGATGCGTATTTGCCGTTTTCCTTGCTGTTTCCTGCCTGTCAAGCAGTTTGACCTGTCAGGCTGCCGCGCCTGAAACTGCCGCCGCCGCGTTCATTTTGATGGAGGCGGGCAGCGGGCGGGTGCTGGCGTCGCGTAATGAAACGCAGGAGCGCAGCATCGCGAGCACGACGAAGATCATGACCTGCTTGGTCGCGCTGGAGCACAGCGCGCTCACGGAGCAAGTCACGGTCAAACGCGAGCATTTACGCGAGGGCTCGTCGATGTACCTTCTCGAGGGCGAAACGCTCACGATGGAGGAACTTCTCTACGGTCTGATGCTGCCGTCCGGCAACGACGCGGCGGAGTGCATCGCCGCCCACTGCGGCGGGAGCGGCGGGAGCGCGCAGTTTGTCCGATGGATGAACGAAAAGGCGAAAGCCCTCGGCATGGAGCACACGTCATTTGCCAACCCGAGCGGTCTCGACGAAATGGGGCACAGCTCCTGTGCCCTCGATATGGCGCGCCTTGCGGCCTACGCCATGCAGAATCCGACGTTCGCGCGCATCGTTTCAACGCGCACGGCGAGCGTTGGCACGCGCACGATGACGAACCACAATAAGCTGCTCGCGTCGTACTCCGGCTGCATCGGTCTCAAGACCGGCTACACCGGCGACGCGGGGCGCACGCTCGTCACCTGTGCCGAGCGCGGCGGGATGCGCCTGATCGCCGTCACGCTGCACGACGGCAGCGATTGGGCGGATCATGCTGCACTCTACGATTATGGATTTTCGGCGTATGCGCTCTCAAGCGGCGCGAAAAAGAGCGAGGCCTACGGCAGCGTAAGCGTCGACGGGCAGAGTGTGTCCGCCGTGGCGGCGGAGAGCTTCCGCTATCCCACCGCGGAAAATGAAACATTGAGCGTGCGCGCCGAGCTGCCGCAAACCGTCTCCGCCCCCGTGCGGAAGGGACAAACGTTCGGCACGCTCGTCATCTCCTGCGGCGAGACCGAGGTTGGACGAGTTGACCTCGTCAGCGCGCGCAGCGTACAGCCGCAGGAGGCAAAGAGCGAAACATGCAAAAATAAGTCGCTGGCGGAAAAGCTCTGGCAATTTCTGTCGGCAAAGTAAAGGAGGGATCGACCTGGCCGAAGCAAGAATTCAAAAGCTCATCGCCGAATCGGGGCTCTGCTCCCGGCGCACTGCCGAGCAGTGGATCGCCGCTGGGCGCGTGCGCGTGAACGGCAAGACTGCGCTTCTCGGGCAGAAGGCCGACCCCGAAGTCGACGAAATTACCGTCGACGGCAGGCCGCTCACACAGGAGGGGCAGAAGCGCTACCTGATGCTCAACAAGCCGCGCGGCTATGTCTGCACGCTCTCTGACGAAAAAGGGCGAAAGACCGTCGCCGAGCTCGTCAGAGACTGCGGCGCGCGCGTCTATCCCGTCGGGCGGCTCGACCTCGACTCCGAGGGACTGCTGCTTTTGACGAACGACGGCGAATGGATGCAGCATCTTCTGCACCCGCGCTACGAGGTCAACAAGGTCTACGAGGTCAGCGTCGCGGGCGAGGTTAGGGGAGCGGCAGAAGCGCTCGCTTCCATGACACAGCTCGACGGCGAGCCCATCCGGCCCGCGCAGGTGCGCGTGCTGCGGCAGGGGAGGGACACCGCCGTTCTCTCCATCACCATCCATGAAGGAAAAAACCGGCAGATCCGGCGCATGTGCGCCACTGCCGGATTACACGTCAAGCGCCTAAAGCGCGTGCAGGAGCACGCGCTCAAACTCGGGGCTCTTCCCGTTGGCGTGTGGCGCGATCTAACGGAGCAAGAGCTCCATGCAACAAAATCAAAGTAACAGAGGACGATTTTATGACGAAGAATATCTTACATAATATCGAAAAGAACATGAGCAGCTTTTCCAAGGGGCAGAAGCTCATCGCCCGCTTCATTCTGGAAAACTACGACAAGGCCGCGTTTATGACGGCCAGCAAGCTCGGCAAGACCGTGCAGGTCAGCGAGTCGACCGTCGTGCGCTTTGCCACCCAGCTCGGCTATGAGGGGTATCCGAGCATGCAGCGTGCATTGCAGGAGATGATTCGCGGCAAGCTCACGAGCATCCAGCGCATTCAGGCGTCGGACGGCGAGCTCGCAGGGTCCGATCTGATGACGAACGTCCTGCAGCGCGACATGGAGAAGATCCGCATGGCCATCGACCAGACCGACGGCGCGGAATTTGAGCGCGTGGTCGACACGATCATCGGCGCGCGCCGCATCTACATCGTGGGCTTCCGTTCGTCCTCGTTTCTGGCAGGGTACTTAAACTTCTACTTCCGCCTGATCTTCGACAACGTCACTCTGGTCAACGGCGGCGCGGCCGGCTCGTTCGACCAGCTCTTCCGCGTCTCCAAAGGCGATGTGGTCATCGGTATCTGCTTCCCGCGCTACAGTGAGCTTGCGCTCAAGACCATCCAGTTTGCGCGCGACCGCGGCGCGACGATCGTCGGCGTGACGGACAGCGAGATGTCGCCCATCAACCAGATGTCCAGCAATTCGCTGCTCGTGCGCAGCGAGATGATTTCGTTCGTTGACTCGCTGGCGGCGCCGATGAGCATGCTCAACGCGCTTATTCTGGCCGTTGCCAACAAGAAGGGCGCAGACATCTCTGCGACATTCTCCGAACTCGAGCACATCTGGGAGCGCTTCGACATTTTCGGCAAGATCGAAGATGAATAAGGCGATCGTTGTCATCGGCGGCGGCGCGGGCGGCATGATGGCCGCGATCTGCGCCGCGCGCAAGGGTGCGCACGTGACGCTGCTCGATCCAAACGAGCGCCTCGGCAAAAAGGTGAACATTACCGGTAAGGGCCGCTGCAACGTGACGAACGACAGCACTTGCGAAGAGCTGCTCGCCCACGTGCCGCAGAACCCGCGGTTTTTATACTCCGTGTTTTCCCGCTTCGACGGGCACGACGCCATCGATTTTTTCGAGGGGCTCGGTGTGCCGCTCAAGGTCGAGCGCGGCAAGCGCGTGTTTCCCGTGTCCGATCGGTCATTCGACATCACAGCGGCGCTTGAGCGCGAGCTCAAGCGTCTGCACGTCAAGCTCGTGCGCGACCGCGCGCTCGGTATTTCGGTCGAAGACGGCCATGTCGCCGCCGTCAAGGGCGAAAAAGGGGACTACACCGCCTCCGCCGTCATTCTGGCGACGGGCGGGCTGTCCTATCCCGCGACGGGCTCGACGGGCGACGGCTTCCGCATGGCGGAAGCGCTCGGCCACACAGTCACGCCGCTGCGCGGCTCGCTCGTGCCGCTTGAGGCGCGCGAATGCGCGGTGCTGCAAGGGCTGAGCCTGCGCAACGTCGCGCTGACGGTATATGAAAACAACAAAAAGATCCACTCGGATTTTGGCGAAATGCTGTTCACGCACTTCGGCGTGAGCGGGCCGCTCATCCTGTCGGCCAGCGCGCACATGCGGCATTTCGACAAAAAGCAGTACCGACTGGAGATCGACCTCAAGCCCGCGCTCGACGAGCAAATGCTCGACAAGCGCCTGCTGTCGGATTTTGAAAAGCACGCAAACAGCGACTACTGCAACGTGCTCGGCGCGCTGCTGCCGCAGAAGATGATCGACGAATTCATCGACCGCTCGGGCATCCCGCCGCACGAAAAGGTGCACGACATCACGCGCGCCCAGCGCGAGACCATCCGCACGCTCTTAAAGCGCTGGACGGTCAACGTCGCCGCGCCGATGCCGGTCGAAAATGCGATCATCACCTCCGGCGGCGTCAAGGTGGGGGAGATCGACCCGAAGACCATGGCGTCGAAAAAGATCGGCGGCCTGTACTTTGCCGGCGAGATCATCGACGTAGACGCCTACACGGGCGGCTACAATCTGCAAATCGCCTGGGCGACCGGCAAGGCCGCGGGCGAGGCTGCCGCGGACGCACTGCTGACGCAGTAAGCACATATTTATTGTAAGAGGGAAGAATCAAACAGATGAAAAAGCATTTTTCCATTGCCATTGACGGCCCCGGCGGCGCGGGCAAGAGTACGCTCGCCAAGGCCGTCGCCAAGAAATTGAACATTCTGCATGTCGACACGGGCGCGATCTACCGCACCATCGGCTACGCGGCGTTTTCCCGCGGACTGGACGCAAAGGACGAATCTCAAATCGCGCCGCTGCTGAAAGAGATCCAAATCGACATGGCATTTGACGAGAATAGCGGACAGAAAATGCTGCTTGACGGCAAGGACGTCAGCACCGAAATCCGCCTGCCGGAAATTTCGATGTACGCCTCGAACGTCTCGGCGCTGCCGTGCGTACGCGCGTACTTACTCGAGATGCAGCGCGACATCGCGCGCAAGAGAAGCGTCATCATGGACGGGCGCGACATCGGCACGGTCGTTCTGCCGGACGCCGACCTCAAAATTTACCTGACTGCTTCGGCCGAGGAGCGCGCGCGCCGCCGCTGCCTCGAGCTCTCCGAGCGCGGCACGCCCAAGGCGTATGAAGAGGTACTGCGCGAGATCAACGAGCGCGACTATCAGGACATGCACCGCGACATCGCCCCGCTGCGCGAGGCGGCGGACGCCGTGCACTTCGACACGTCGAAGCTCAGCTTTGAAGAGAGCGAGCAGGCGCTGCTGAACCTCATTCAGGAGAAATTGAAATGATGCACCGTATCTTTTTTGCGTTTATCTGGATCATCGGTCGGGTGCTGCTGTGGATCTACCGCGTGGACGTCAAGGGGCTTGAAAATCTTCCGAAGCACAGTGTCCTGCTGTGCCCGAACCATTCAACGGACTTAGACCCCGTGCTCATCGGCCTGTGCCTGCCGCTCGACTACCATCTGCACTTTATGGCCAAGGCCGAGCTCTTCGACAACCGCGCGCTCGCGTGGCTCATCCGCACGCTCGGCGCATTTCCCGTCCAGCGCGACGGCAAGGATATCCAGTCCATCAAGACCGCGATGCAGGTGCTCCACAAGGGTGAGAATCTTCTGATCTTCCCCGAGGGGACGACGATCCGGGGCGGCGTCGGCTATCACGACGGACTCCCCGCGCACGCGCACGCGGGCATCGCGATGATCGGCGTGCGCACGGGTGCGACGCTCGTGCCGGTGTTCTGCGACGGGCAGAAAAAGCCCTTCCATAAAACGCGCATCATCTTCGGCGAGCCGTATGTGCCTGAGGTCACGGGCCGCCGCGGCACGTCCGAAGAATTGCAGGCCATCGCCGACGAAATGCTGCGTCAGGCCTACGCGCTCGGCGGCCAGCAGGTGGGAGGCGCGCCGCTGTGAAGGTCATCTTAGCTGAGACCGCTGGCTTCTGCTATGGCGTGGAGCGCGCGGTCAACCTTGCGCGCGAAACGGCAAAAGCGCGCGGCGGCGCGATGCTCGGCAGCATCGTACACAACGCGGGCGTCGTGCGCGAGATCGAAGACCTTGGCATGCGCCTCATCACGTCGCCCGACCAGGCAAAGGCGGGGGAGACCGTGCTCATCCGCGCCCACGGCGAGTCGAGAGCGACGCTTGATGCGCTGCGAGAGCGCGGGGCAGAGGTCGTGAGCGCCGTGTGCCCGCATGTCGAGCGCATCCGAAAGCTTGCACAGGAAGCAGAGCACGAGGGACGCCGCGTCATCCTGATCGGTGAGCGCCATCATCCCGAGGTGCAGGGCATCGCAGGATGGTGCAGCGACCCGCTGATTTTTGAAAATGTGCAGGAAGCGCAAAAATACTTGCAGGAACACCCAGATTTTGCCCATTTACCCAGTATCATGCTGGCGCAAACGACCTGCATTCGTGCGCTTTGGGAAAGTTGCGTGAAATTTCTAAAAAAACAGTGTACAAATCTGAAAATCAATGATACAATATGCAATGCTACGCAGAAACGTCAAACTGAGGCAGCAGAACTTTCCGCCAAGGTAGACGCGATGGTGGTTGTGGGCGACCGAAGAAGCGCCAACACAAGGCATTTGACCGAGATTTGCAGAGAGAACTGCGGAAAAGTCCTCCAGATCGAATCCGCAGACGAGCTCTCACCGGAATTCTTTTCCGGATGCCGTGTGGCGGGACTGACAGCCGGCGCATCTACTCCTGCGAGTATCATTATGGAGGTATTAACAACAATGACGGAAGAAAACATCAACACCACTGCCCCTGAAACCAGCGAATCCTTTGAAGAACTGCTTGAAAAATCTTTCAAGACTCTAAATACAGGAGATAAGGTGACCGGTATCGTGACCGCCATCGGCACGACCGAGATCCAGGTCGACGTCGGCTGCAAGCAGGCAGGCTATATCCCTGTTTCTGAGCTGAGCAGCGACCCCGACGTCAAGCCCGAGGACGTCGTCAAGGTCGGCGACGAGATCGAGGCTTACGTTGTCCGTGTCAACGACGTGGAAGGCTACGCCACCCTCTCCAAGAAGCGTCTCGACGCTGTCAAGCTCTGGGAAGACATTGAGACCGCCGTTGAGGACAAGACCGTTCTCGAAGGCACCGTGACCGAAGTGAACAAGGGCGGCATCGTCGTTTCTGTCAAGGGCGTGCGCGTGTTCGTGCCCGCTTCTCAGAGCGGCATGCCCAAGGACTCCGACCTTGGCCAGATGGTCAAGCAGAAGGTCAAGCTCCGCGTGACCGAGGTCAACCGTGCCCGCCGCCGCGTCGTCGGCTCCATCAAGTCCGTGCTGAACGAGGAGCGTCAGGCTGCTCAGGCCGCCATCTGGGAAGGCATCGAGGTCGGCAAGCACTATGACGGCGTTGTCAAGTCCATGACCTCTTACGGCGTGTTCGTCGACATCGGCGGCGTGGACGGCATGGTCCACATCTCCGAGTTGAGCTGGAGCCGCATCAAGAACCCCGCCGAGGTCGTCTCCATCGGCGATCACCTCGACGTGTATGTCATCTCCTTCGACCCCGAGAAGCGCAAGATTTCCCTCGGCGTCAAGGATCGCACCCAGAACCCCTGGGATGTGTTCATGAACACCTACAAGGTCGGCGACGTTGCCAACGTCCGCATCGTCAAGCTGATGACTTTCGGCGCTTTCGCTGAGGTCGTTCCCGGCGTGGACGGCCTGATCCATATCTCCCAGATCGCTGACCGCCGCATCGACAAGCCCTCCGACGTCCTGTCCGAAGGCCAGATGGTCGACGCGAAGATCACCGCCATCGACGAGGAGAAGAAGAAGATCTCCCTCAGCATCCGCGCGCTGCTCAGCGGCGAGGAAGAGGCTCCTGTCGAGGAGTAATTTTCCCGAACTGAAAAGAGACAGGCTCCGGCCTGTCTCTTTTTTACGTTCTTTTTTACGCTGACACGTAAGAAAGACTTTGCAAACGGCGATCGGTATGCTATAATTGTTAAAGTTTCGACATAGTTCCGAAATGATAATCAAATTCACATACATACAGGAGGAATTATCCATGGATTACGCAGCGCTTTATCAGAAGAAGCTGACCTCTGCCGCGGAAGCCGTCAAGGTCGTCAAGAGCGGCGACTGGGTCGACTACGGCTGGTGCACCAACCATCCCTACACGCTCGACAAGGCTCTGGCCGCACGCCAGAATGAGCTCAAGGACGTCAAGGTCCGCGGCGGCGTGACGATGTGGATGCCCGAGATCTGCAAGGCCGAGGACGCCGGTGAGCACTTCACCTGGAACTCCTGGCATTGCAGCGGCATCGACCGCAAGATTATCTCCAAGGGCATGGGCTATTTCATTCCCATGCGCTACAGCGAGCTGCCGCGCTTCTACCGCGACGGCAACGCCACGGTTGATGTTGCGATGATCCAGGTCACGCCGATGGATAAGCACGGCAACTTCAGCTACGCTCTCGCGTGCTCTCACTTAGCCGACATGCTGGATGCCGCCAAGACTGTCATCGTCGAGGTCAACGAGAACCTTCCCTGGGTCTACGGCCTCAACGGCTGCGAGATCAACATCAAGGACGTCGACATGGTCGTGGAAGGGGAGAATCCTCCTGTTGCGCAGCTCGGCGCGGGCGGCGCCCCCACCGAGGTCGACACCGCGGTCGCCAACCTTGTCGTGCCTGAGATCCCGAATGGCGCGTGCCTGCAGCTCGGCATCGGCGGCATGCCCAACACCATCGGCTCGATGATCGCGCAGTCTGACCTCAAGGACCTGTCCGTTCACACCGAGATGTACGTCGACGGCTTTGTCGACATGGCCATGGCCGGCAAGATCACCGGCAAGCACAAGCAGCTCGACAAGGGCCGTCAGGTCTTTGCCTTCGCCGCCGGCACGCAGAAGCTCTATGACTACATGGATCGCAATCCCGATGTCATGGGTGCGCCGGTCGACTATACGAACGACGTGTTTGTCATCTCCCAGATCGACAACTTCATCTCCATCAACAACGCCATCGACTGCGATCTGTTCGGTCAGGTGAATGCCGAGTCCGCGGGCATCAAGCACATCTCCGGCACGGGCGGCCAGCTCGACTTTGCGATGGGCGCGTACCTCTCCAAGGGCGGCAAGAGCTTCATCTGCATGTCCTCGACCGTCACGGGCAAGGACGGCGCGGTCAAGAGCCGCATCGTTCCCACGCTGACGCCGGGCTCCATCTGCACCGACCCGCGCTCCTGCACGCACTACATCGTCACCGAGTATGGCATGGTCAACCTCAAGGGCCTTTCGACCTGGCAGCGTGCCGAGGCGCTCATCGGCATCGCGCATCCCGACTTCCGCGAGCAGCTCATCGCCGACGCGGAGAAGATGCACATCTGGCGCCGCAGCAATAAGTAAGCAATCAATCGTTCTTCCGTCGCGGGGGCTCTCCTGAAAAGGGGAGCCCCTGTTTTTTTCGAAAATACGGTGTGTTTCCATTTTTATGCGATATTTCATCAAAAATCGCTTGAAAATGATGGCAAAGTACGTTATACTATGTATGGGGAATTGTTTCCTCTTGTGAGTATGTGTTGTTTTTCTTTTCCATTGCACGGAAAACCGGGGCGAATGCCGGATTGGCATTCTGCCTGAAGGGAGGTGGGCATAGAATGTTTCAAGTGGGAGATAAGGTCGTGCACCCGATGCACGGCGCCGGTGTGATCGACAGCATTGTCCGCGAAAAGATCAGCGGCAAAGCAATGGATTTTTACGTCTTCAAAATGCCCATTTCCGGGCTAACGCTCAAGATCCCGACCGAGAATTCCACGGCCATCGGCATCCGCGCCATCAAGACGAGAAGCGAGATCGAAGAGGTCATCGCGCGCATTCCCAAGCTCGGCGTCGACATGACGGCGAACTGGAACCACCGCTACCGCGAGAATATGGATCGCCTGAAAAGCGGCGATCTCGACGAGGTCAGCGCCGTCATCAAGGCGCTGATGCATCGCGACAGCACGCGCGGACTATCCAACGGCGAGCGCAAGATGCTGCACATTGCCAAGCAGATCCTCGTATCAGAGATCGTCCTGGCAGAAGATGTGGAGTATCCCGAGGCTGAGGGACGCGTCAACGCCGCGATGCTGTTAAAGGAGAGCGATTGAGTCCATGAGCCTGCTGCAAAAGATGTTCGGCAAGCGCCAAAAGCGCACTCACCCGTACTGCGCCGCGCTGATTGCGGCCGCCGGAAGCTCCACGCGCTACGGCGGGGAGAACAAGCTGCTGCAAACCCTTGACGGCATCCCTGTCCTTGTGCGCACACTGCTCACAATCGACCGCGTGGAGGGCATCGACGAGATCGTCATCGCCGCGCGGGAGGACGAGCTGCTGCCTTATGCTGAGCTCTGCAAGACCTTTGGCCTCAGAAAACCTGTAAAGGTCATCGTCGGCGGCGCAACGCGGACAGAGTCCGTGCTGCGCGCGGCGCTCGAGGCCTCGCCCGAGGCGGAATTTTTCGCCGTGCAGGACGGTGCGCGTCCGCTCGTCACTGTCGAGCTCATCGACGAAGTGCTCGACGCGGCAAGAGTTTATCTCGCCGCCGCGCCCGCCGTTCCGGTGCGCGACACCATCAAGGTCGCGCACGACGGCATCGTCGAGCGCACGCCCGATCGCAGCGCGCTCTTCGCCGTGCAGACGCCGCAGGTCTTCGCCGCCGACCTTTTGAAGGCGGCGCTCCAGTCCGCGATTGCGGACGGCGCGACTATTACGGACGATTGCTCCGCTGTAGAGCGGATGGGCAAGGAAGTCCACTTGACAGAGGGCAGCGAGGAAAACATCAAGATCACCACGCCGGTCGACCTTGCGATCGCAGAAGCAATTTTACAGCGCAGAGGGGAATGAACCTTTCCCCTCTGCCTTTTCTTGAAGAAAGGACCCATACCATGACGAATTTACGCATCGGGCACGGCTACGACGTGCACCGCCTGACCGAGGGCCGCGCACTGATTTTAGGCGGCGTGACGATCCCCTACGAAAAGGGCCTGCTCGGCCATTCGGACGCTGACGTACTGACCCACGCCGTGATGGACGCGCTGCTCGGCGCGGCGGCGCTCGGCGATATCGGCAAGCTCTTTCCCGATTCCGCCGACGAGTTTGCCGGCATCTCGAGCTTAGAGCTGCTGCGGCGGGTGAAGCTGCACCTCGCCGCCGCAGGGTACGATGTCGTCAACATTGACGCGACGATTTTGGCGCAGGCACCTAAACTCGCGCCGTACCGCGAGCAGATGCGCGCGAACATCGCGCGCGAGCTCCAGATTGATGTCTTGCGCGTGAGCGTGAAAGCCACGACCGAGGAACACCTCGGCTTCACCGGCAGCGGCGAGGGGATGGCCGTCCACGCTATCGCGCTCCTGGAGCGCGCGGACAACTGAATCAAAACCGCTTCGGACGGACGCTTTTTCTGAGCGCCCGTCCCTTTTCGCCCGCACACCGCCGCCGCGCACGCATATCATGCTGTGAGGGGGAATCGGTATGGACTATTATCTCTTTGCCGCGCGCTCAGTCACCCATGCCCAGCGCATGGCGCGGCTTTTGAGCGACGCGGGTATCTCTGCCAAAATCCGCCGCGCGGGCGCTGCGATCACCGAGCGCGGCTGCGGCTATACGCTGGAAATCCCGCGCCGCCACGCGGCGCGCGCCATGCAGGCCTGCCGCGCGGGCGGCGTGCTGCCGGTCAAGGTGCTTTTCGTCTCGGATGACGGCATGCAAGAGGTGGCTCTATGATCTATCTCGACAGCGCCGCCACGACGTTTCAAAAGCCCGCTGCGGTGCAGCGGGCCGTCGTGCAGGCGATGCGCACGATGAGCTCGCCCGGGCGCGGCGGGTATGCCGCGGCGCAGCAGGCCGACGAGCTGCTGTTTCGCTGCCGCAGCGCAGCCGCTGAGCTCTTCTCCGTGCCGTCGAGCGAGCAGGTCGTTTTCACGATGAACGCGACGCATGGACTGAACATCGCCATCAAAAGCCTTGTCCGCCCGTGCGGGCGGGTAGTCGTCTCAGGCTATGAGCACAACGCCGTCACGCGGCCGCTGCACGCGCTGGGCGCGGAGGTCATCGTCGCCGCCGCGCCGCTTTTTTCGCCGCAGGAGACGGTCGAAGCCTTCGAGCGCGCGCTTGCGCATGAGCCCGATGCCGTTATCTGCACGCATGTCTCCAATGTCTTCGGCGCTATTTTGCCAATTGAGCGCATCGCGCAGCTCTGCCGCGGCGCAAGCGTGCCGCTCATCATCGACGCGTCTCAATCCGCGGGCTCGCTGCCGATCGACTTTTCCGCGCTCGCGCCCGCATTCCTTGCCATGCCGGGGCATAAGGGACTTTACGGCCCGCAGGGGACGGGGCTGCTGCTCTGCGGCAGCGACGCGCTCCCGCTCATTGAGGGCGGCACAGGCAGCGAATCGCTCCGCCAGAGCATGCCGGACTTTCTTCCCGACCGTCTGGAGGCAGGGACGCACAACGTCCCCGGCATCGCGGGGCTCGAGGCGGGCATCGCCTTCGTGCGCGCGCAGCGCCCGGAGCGCATCCTGCACCACAGCCGCGCGCTCATCCGTCGAGCAGGAGAGGGCCTCGGCAAAATTCCAAATGTACACGGATTTCTCTCGCTGGAGGCAAGCTTGCAGGCAGGGGTCTTATCGTTCACGGTGGACGGCCTTTCGCCAGAAAGTGTCGCCGAGGAGATGGCAAAGCGCGGTATCGCGCTGCGCGCGGGGCTGCACTGTGCGCCGTTCGCGCACAAAACGGTGGGCACTTTGCCCGACGGAACGGTGCGGCTGAGCGTTTCCGCCTTTAATCGCGAAAGCGAGATCGACACGTTTCTTTCCTCTCTGCGCGCGATCGCGGCAGGTCAGGCAAAAAACTGAGATTTCATAGAAAATTCATCGCTCTACCGTTGCAATTTGGAGTGTTTCATATTAGAATAAGTAATAACTATTGCTTAAGGGGAGCGTGCCTATGGAATTTGTCATGCCCATTCTGGAGGGCGCGTGGCGCTATGTGCTCACGCTCAGGATTTCGGACTATCTTGATATCGCGCTGATGGCGTATGCGATCTATTGGCTTTTAAAGCTCGTCGGCACGTCGAAGGTCGAGAGCGTCGGCAAGGTGATCCTGCTGTTCCTGCTGGCGCTGATGCTCTCGGACGCGTTCTCACTCAACGGAATTTACTTCCTTTTGAGCCATATTCTCTCACTCGGTGCGCTGGCGCTCATCGTGCTCTTCCAGCCCGAGATCCGCCGCCTCATCGATCAGCTCGGCTCGAGCCGCTGGCGCTCGTTCAACCCCTTCGCGCGCACGCAGCAGGTCTCGGCCATTGAAAACGCCATCGCGCAGACGGTGCTCGCCTGCACGGAAATGTCCAAAACGCGCACGGGCGTTCTCATCGTCTTCGAGCGTGAAATGGCGCTGGACGACATCGCCCGCACGGGCACGATCGTCGACGCGCGCGTGAGCAGCGAGCTTCTCAAAAATATTTTCTTCGTTAAGGCGGCCATGCACGACGGCGCGGTCATCATGCGTGACGGGCGGCTGCTCGCGGGCGGTTGCATGCTGCCGCTCTCGAAAAACGTGAACCTGAGCCGCGACCTTGGCATGCGTCACCGTGCGGGCATCGGCATGAGCGAGAATTCCGACGCGGTCGTCGTCATCGTCTCAGAGGAGACGGGGACGATCTCCGTCGCCATCGGCGGCCTCTTAAAGCGCCACCTGATGCCCGAGACGCTCGAAAAGCTGCTCATCAATGAGCTTGTCCCGCAGGAGCCCACCGAACAGGACGACAAGCTCCACATGAAGCTCTTGAAGCTCCTCAGTGCCGGAAAGGGGGACAAGGACGATGAAAAGTAAGCGCCGCAAGATCTTCTACGTTGCATTGTCCATCCTCATCGCGGCAACGATCTGGTTCTACGTGAACAACAAGGAATCCGTGACCGTGTACGTCCATGACGTGCCGATCGAATTTCTCAACGAGGACACGTCGCTTGCCGACAAGGGCCTCATGCGCATCAGTGGGGACGAGGATATCACCGTCGATTTAAAGCTCCAGATGCCGCGCAACGTCGTCTACGACTTTGACACGAGCGAGCTGCGCCTCGTGAGCGACCTTTCGACCATCACCTACGCGGGCAAGCAGTCCGTCAGCTACACGATCCTGTACCCTTCGAAGGTCTCGTCGAGCAGCGTGAAGGTCGAATCGCCGACCATCCGCACCGTTCAGGTCGAGATCGGCGAGCTCAACAAGAAGGACATCGAGATCCGCTGCAAGGTCGTCGGCAATGTGGCCGAGGGCTACATCGCCGGCACGGTCGAGATGCTGCCCGAAACGCTCGAGGTGCGCGGCCAGCAGGCTGACATCATGCAGATCAGCTACGCGCAGGTCACGCTCGACATCGAAAATGCATCCTCCACGGTCGTGGAGCTGCTCGACTATGAGCTCTATGACTTCAACGACCAGCTCATTGAGAGCAAGAACATCCATCCCATGAGTGAAAACGTGCAGGTGACGATGCCGGTGCTCAAGGTGAAGGACGTTCCGCTGACCGTCAACTTTATCGAATCCGCGGGCTCGCGGCTCGAGAATTACACCTATACGCTCAGCCACAGCAGCATCACCCTTTCCGGTGATGCGACGCAGATGGCAGGCATCAGCGAGATCTCGCTCGGCACGCTCGCGCTTGAGGACGTGCAGGGCTCGGAGACGCTGACCTATGACATTCTCATTCCCGACGGGGTGAACAACTTAAGCGGGATCACAAGCGCTACGCTCACGATCAGCAGCGGCGACATCAGCACGAAAGAGGTCGAGGCGACGCACTTCAGCTACGAGAATTTCTCAGGCGATCACACCGTCACCGTCGTGACCTCGTCACTGCCCGTCACGCTGCGGGGGGCGTCGAGCGACCTTGATGCCATCTACGGCAGCGAGGTCCACGTCATTGCAGACCTATCCGACATCGCCGCCGACAGCGGCAGCTACACCGTTCCCGCCCGCATCGAGGTGAGCGGCTACGACGTGGGCGCGGTCGGCACTTACGAGGTCACCGTTCACATCAGCTAAGCCAATTCGCAAAAGGAGACAGCATGACTCAGATCGCAACAGTAGAAAAAATCCTTCCCGGCGGCATGGCGGAGATCTCCGTCCCGCGCAAGTCCGCCTGCGGCCACGACTGTGAAGAGTGTGCGGGCTGCGGCGTATCGGGTGCAAGCGTGCGCGCTGTCGCGCGCAACGACGCCCGCGCCGAAGTGGGACAAAAGGTCGTGGTCGAGAGCAGCACGAAGAATCTGCTCGGCGTGATGCTCCTCGTCTATCTTCTGCCGATCGTGCTGTTTCTTGCCGGCTACTTTGCGACCGGCGCGCTCGAAAGCGAGGGACTGCGCTACGCCGTCGCCATCGCGGCGTTTTTAGTCGGCATCATCCCCGCGATCATCTGCGACCGCCGCACGAAGAAAAACGGCAAGCTGACGTTCACCATCGTGCGTCTTTTCTAAGGCATGTTTGGTTACATCAGGCCGTCCAAGCCGCACCTCAGCGAGCAGGACGAAGCGCGCTTCCAGTCCGTTTACTGCGGGCTGTGCCACGAGCTCGGGCGAAAGTACGGCTTTGCCGCCCGCTTTGTGCTGAATTTCGACTTCACGTTCCTTGCTATTCTGCTCTCCGACGCGCAGGAGCCGGAATGTGAGAGCTGCCGCTGCGCGGCGCATCCGTGCAAGGCACAGTGCGTCATGGCGCACACCGTCGCGCTCGAAACGGCGGCAGACCACAGTCTGGTGCTCGCCTGGTGGCAGCTTCGCGACCATATTGAAGACCACGGCTTTTTCAAAGCCATCCCATACCGGCTCGCGGCGCTTTTGCTGCGCGGCGCTTACCGCAAGGCGAGGACGTTCGTGCCGGAATTTGACGCCTCCGTGCAGCGGCACCTAAATGATCTGCACGAGCGCGAGCGCGAGCACTGCGCCTCGCTCGATCAGGCCGCCGAGCCTTTCGCCGCGCTGATGGCGGACATCGCCGACTGTGTCGATGACGAGATGCGGCGGCGCGTGATGAAGGAAATTTTCTACCACCTCGGCCGCTGGATCTACTTGGTCGACGCGGCAGATGACTTTGAAAAGGACGCGCACTCGAATTGCTACAATCCGCTGCGCTATCGCTATGAGCTTGATGGCGACAAGCTGGACGAGCAGAGCAGGGAAGCCGTGGCCGCCTCGCTCGACCTCTCCGTGCACCGCATGGCGAGCGCTTACGCGCTGCTCTCCTGCGGCGTGTGGACAAGCATTTTAGACAGCATTTTTTACGAGAGCCTTTACGGGATTGGCAATGCCGTTCTCAAGGGCACGTATCATAAGCCCCCGCGCAGAATACACTTCCGCATCAAGGCGGAGAAAAACGAGGAAACCGTATGAATGACCCCTATCAGATCCTAAATATCCCGCCGACGGCGACTGACGAGGAGGTCAAGCGCGCTTACCGCGACCTTGCCCGCAAATACCACCCGGACAATTACCACGATAACCCGCTGGCCGATCTCGCGCAGGAAAAAATGAAAGAGATCAACGAGGCCTATGACCAGATTCAGAAGCAGCGCAAGGCGTCTTCCGCCGCCTCGCAGAGCCACTCCTACGGCTACGGCAGCGGGAATAGCTATGGCAACTCCGCTTACGGCGGCGCCTATGGAGCGGGCTCGCTCAATCAGGTGCGCATGGCGATCAACCGCGGCGATATCTCGCTCGCTGAGCGTCTCTTAAGCGGCGTGAGCGACCACAACGCGGAGTGGAACTTCCTGATGGGCGTGGTCTGCTCGCGGCGCGGCTGGATGGACGAGGCCAAGCGCTATATGGAGACCGCCGTACAGATGGATCCGAACAATCCAGAGTATCAGAACGCGCTCTCTGCGCTGACGGGGACGGGCTACCGGCCCAACGGCTTCCGCTCGGTCCACACGGCCAATTTTGATGACAGCGCATGTCTGCGCTGCTGCGCGGCATGGTCGTGCTGCACGCTCTTTAGCGGCGGCGGATGCTATTTACTGCCCTGCATTTACTACTGATTTTTGTTTAATCCTGTACTTTTCAGTTTTGTGTTTTTACTATATCATGGAGGAGAAGAATCGTGGTCAAAAGTATGACTGGCTATGGAAGAGCCAAAAAAACGCTCTCCAATCGCGATATCACCGTCGAGGTGCGCTCTGTCAACAACCGCTATCTTGACTGCACGGTGAAGCTGCCGCGCGCCTACATTTTCGCAGAGGATGCCATCAAGGGACGCGTGCAGAAGGCCATCTCGCGCGGCAAGGTCGATGTGTTCGTCACCATCGACTCGACCGGTGCGGATGAAGAGGTCGTCGTGGTCAACGAGGGTCTGGCCCGCAGCTATTTAGAGGCGCTGCGCAAGCTCTATGAGATCGACGGCGGGAATTACCTTCAAAAGCAGTCCTACGCGGCGGACCTCGCCCGCATTCCGGACGTGCTGACCGTCACGAAGGCGGAGGAGGACCTGGAGTCCGTTGGCGCGGACATCTGCGAGGTGCTCGACGAAGCGCTCGCGTCCTATAACCAGATGCGCGCGACAGAGGGGAAGAAGCTGGCCGAGGACATCGGCGGCCGCCTCACGACCATCGAAACGCTCACCGGCAAGGTCGAGGAGCGCTCGCCCGAAACGGTACGCGAGTACCGCGAAAAGCTGACCGCGCGCATGCAGGAGGTCCTGCAGAGCACGACGATCGACGAATCGCGCATTCTGACCGAGGCCGCCATCTACGCCGACAAGGTCGCCGTGGATGAAGAGACCGTGCGTCTGCGCTCGCACGTGTCGCAGCTGCGCGACATGCTGCTCTCCGACGAACCCATGGGCCGCAAGATGGACTTTCTTATTCAGGAGGTCAACCGCGAGAGCAACACCATCGGCTCGAAGTGCAACGATGTCGCCATCGCGCGCGATGTGGTCGCGCTCAAGGCGGAGGTCGAAAAGATCCGCGAGCAGGTGCAGAACATCGAGTAAGGGGCGAAGCAAATGAAGCTGCTGAACATCGGATTTGGCAACATGGTGTCCGCCGAGCGTCTGATCGCCGTCGTCAGTCCTGACAGCGCGCCGATCAAGCGCCTCATTCAGGAGTCGCGCGAGCGCGGCATGCTGATCGACGCGACCTACGGCCGCAAGACCGCGTCGGTGTTCATCATGGACAGCGACCATGTGGTGCTCTCGGCCATCGCCGCTGACAAGCTGATCGCAAGGCTGGGCGTGGAAACGCTCGCCATGGAGGAGGAAGCATAGAAAATCATGTACAAGGGGAAAACATTCATCATCTCCGGCCCATCCGGAGTGGGCAAGAGCACGGTGCTCAAGGAGTTATTTCAGGATCGCGACGATCTTTATTTCTCCGTTTCCGCCACGACGCGTCCGCCGCGTCCCGGCGAGATAAACGGCGTCCACTATCACTTTACCGACGTCGACGAGTTCCGCAAGATGATCTCGGAGGACGCCTTTTTGGAGTATGCCGAGTATGTCGGCAACTTCTACGGCACGCCGAAAAAGTTTGTCGACGAAGCCATGGAGCAGGGGAAGGACGTCGTCCTCGATATTGAAGTGCAGGGCGCCTTGCAGGTCGTGCATAAGCGCCCCGATGTCGTGCGCATCTTCATCGCGCCGCCCTCGTGGCAGGCTCTCGAGGAGCGCCTGACGAGCCGTGGCACCGACAGCCCCGAAAAGGTGCAAAAACGCCTCGTGCGCGCAAAGGTCGAGCTTCAGACCGCTAATACCTATGATTATTTCGTCATCAACGACACGGTGGAACGCGCCGTGCGCGAGATCAACGCCATCATGCTCGCCGAGCACTGCAAGCCCGCCGAGCGCATGGCTATCTTGTCTGAATAAGTTCAAAAATCAGCCGAAAAGGCAGAAGGAAGTAAATTATTATGATGCTTTATCCCGCAATGAGCCTGCTCAACAAGTACGTTGAAAACCGTTATCTGCTCGTCAACGTGGTCGCGCGCCGCGCCCGCCAGATCGCCGAGCAGGCCGACGAAGAGGGTTATCCCCTCTGCGAAAAGCCGGTCACCACGGCCATCAACGAGGTCGCTGCCGGTAAGCTCACCGCAGAGAATATCGACACGCACATCGCAAAGTAAGTCTTGAATAACGCAAAGGGGGAGACTGTATGACAGAGAAAATGCTTGCTCGCGTCGCAGTCTCTTCCGTTCCCTATGCCGCCGACCGGCTCTACACCTACCTTGTGCCGGACGAGCTCATCGGCAGCGCCGAGGCCGGCAAGCGCGTGACGATCCCCTTTGGGCGCGGAAACAGGCGCGTGGAGGGCTTTTTGCTCGAAGTCGGGCGCGAGGCGGCGACGTCGCCGCTCAAGCCCATCGACGCGGTGCTCGACGATGCGCCGCTGCTGGATGCAAAGGACATCCGCCTTGTGCGGTGGATGAAAGCGCGCTATTTCTGCACGTATTACGACGCGATCAAGACGATCCTGCCCGGTGGCGTGTGGCTCCAGTACCGCGAGCTGTGGCATGTGAACGGCGAGATCAGCGCGGAGGATGCGCTCTCGTCCGTCGCGCCGGATTCCCTTGAGGAAACGCTGCTGCGCGCCATGCTCAGCGCCAAGGAGATCGAGCGCACCGCGCTCGACGAGCTCGGTGGCGAAAAGACGGCAAAGGCGCTCCGCTCGCTTGAAGCCTGCGGCCTCGCCGTGCGCGAGACGAAGCTGCACCAGCGCTTGCAGGACAAGTCTGTGCGCATGGTGTCGCTCTGCGTCAGCGCGGAAGAGGCGCTTGCCGCCGTCGAGCCCAAGCGCCGCAGCGCGCCGGTGCGCTATGCGGTCATCGAGCTTCTCAGCCGCGAGGGGAGCCTATCCAGCAGCGAGATCAGCTATTACACCGGCGCGACGATGCAAACGCTGCGCGGCCTCAAGAAGGCCGGACTTGTCGAATTTTCCGAGCGCGAGGTGCTGCGCGTCAGCCGCTATGACGACGCGCCCGCGCGCGAGGACATCGTGCTCAACGGCGAACAGCAGGCCGCTTTCGACGGCCTCTGTACGCTCTTAGGCCACGAGGGCGGCAGCGCCGCGCTGCTGCATGGCGTGACCGCCAGCGGCAAGACGCAGGTCTATATCAGGCTCATCGAAGAAGCGCTCGCGCGCGGCAAGACCGCCATGCTGCTCGTGCCGGAGATCGCGCTGACGCCGCAAATGCTGCGCCGCTTTACGGCGCAGTTCGGCAGCGACGTCGCGATGCTGCACAGCGCGCTGCCGCTCACCGAGCGCTACGACCAATGGAAGCGCATCCGCCGCGGTGAGGTGCGCGTCGTGCTGGGCACGCGCAGCGCGGTGTTCGCACCGCTGCAAAACCTCGGGCTCATCATTTTGGATGAAGAGCAAGAGACGAGTTATCAGTCCGAAAATCCGCCGCGCTACCACGCGCGCGACGTCGCGCAGTTCCGCTGTGCGCAGAACGACGCGCTGCTGCTGCTCGGCTCGGCCACGCCGACGATTGAAACGGCATATGCCGCGAAAAGCAGTCGCTATCAAGTCTTTTCCCTTCATAAGCGGTTCAACGATCTGCCGCTGCCCAAGGTGCTGATCGCCGACATGAAGGACGAGCTGCGGCAGGGGAACGAGACCTCGATCGGTCATGCGCTGCGCGCAGAGCTTGAAAAAAATATCGAACGCGGCGAGCAGAGCATTCTGTTTCTCAACCGGCGCGGCAGCGCGCGGATGCTGCTGTGCGGCGAGTGCGGCTACGTGCCGCAGTGTCCGCGGTGCAGCGTGCCGATGACGTACCATTCCGCCAACGAACGGCTGATGTGCCATTACTGCGGGCACTCTGAAGCCGTGGTGGACAGGTGCAGCGAGTGCGGGGGACTGATGAAGCGCGTCGGCTCCGGCACGCAGAAGGTCGAGCAGGAGCTTTTTGACCTGTTCCCAAAGGCTAAAGTGCTGCGTATGGACGCCGACACCGTCGGCGCGTCACGCGGACATGAAGCGCTGCTGCGCGAATTTGAAGAAAAGAATATCCCCATCCTTCTTGGCACGCAGATGGTTGCCAAGGGGCTGGATTTTGAAAACGTGACGCTCGTGGGTGTGCTGGACGCGGACCTTTCGCTCTACGCGCAGAACTACCACGCCGCCGAGCGGACGTACAGCCTACTGGCGCAGGTCGTCGGCAGGGCCGGACGCGGCGAGCGCCCGGGCCGCGCGGTCATCCAGACCTACCACCCCGAAAACGAGGTCATTCAGGCCGCGGCGAAACAGGATTACGAGACGTTTTACCAAAACGAGCTGCGCATGCGCTCGCTGCGGCGCTATCCGCCGTTTGCAGATCTGTTCACGCTGACGGTCTCAGGCCTTGATGAGCTGCGCGTCATCGCCGCTGCCCGCGCAATGTGTGACGCACTGCGCTACGCCTCTTTCCAGCCGCCGCTGAGCGGGCTCGATGTCGAAGTGCTCGGCCCCGCGGGCGCGCCGGTCGTGAAGGTCAACAACCGCTATCGCTATTGCGTCTACCTGTGCGGCAAGGGCGGCAGCGTGCTGCGGCGCACCGTCAGCGAATATCTGCTGGCATTTTACGCAAGAAAAGAAAACCGCGGTCTCGACATTTTTGCCGACTGCAATGCTTTACAATAGAGAAAAGAGGATGAAATTATGGCTATTCGCAAGATCCACGAAGTGGGCGACCCCTGCCTTACAAAGGTCTGCCGCCCCGTGACGGAATTCAACGACCGGCTGCATGAGCTGCTCGACGACATGGCGGACACACTGGAGGAGGCCGGTGGCGTCGGCCTCGCCGCCCCGCAGGTCGGCATCCTGCGCCGCGTCTGCATCGTGGAGGATGAGCAGGGCGAGATCATCGAGCTCATCAACCCCGAGATCATCAAGACCGAGGGCGAGCAGACGGGCCTCGAGGGCTGCCTGAGCGTGCCGGGCAAGTACGGCATCGTCACGCGCCCGATGGTCGTGCGCGTGCGCGCGCAGGACCGTTACGGCACGGAGTTTGAAGTTGAGGACGAAGAGCTGACCGCGCGCTGCTTCTGCCACGAGATCGAGCATCTCGACGGCCACCTCTACACCGAGCACTGCAAAGTCCTCACCGACGAGGAACTGGAGCAGTATATCCGCGAGCAGGAAAAGGAGCTGGACGAGGAATGAGGATCGTCTTCATGGGCACGCCCGACTTTGCACGCACGATCTTAGAGCGTCTGGTCGCGGACGGGCACGACGTGTGCGGCGTTTTCACGCAGCCGGACAAGCCGCGCAACCGAAACAAAGTCACACCAAGCCCTGTAAAGGAATATGCTTTGTCGCAGAATATTCCTGTTTTTCAGCCGGTGACAATGCGCGACGGCACGGCGCTTGAGGATTTCAAGACCCTCGCGCCCGAGCTCGCGGTCGTCGCGGCCTATGGTCGCATCCTACCGGAGGAAATGCTCGCCGTGCCGGTGCATGGCTGCATCAACGCACACGCGTCCATTCTGCCGAAGTACCGCGGCGCAGCGCCGATTAACCGCGCCATCTTAGACGGCGAAAAGGAGACCGGCGTGACCGTGATGCACATGGCGAAAGAGTGCGACGCGGGCGATATGATCTTAGTCAAAAAGCAGGCCATCCGCCCCGACGAGACGGCGGAGGACCTGTTCAAAGAGCTCGCTGTGCTCGGCGCGGATGCGATCGCCGAGGCCATCGCGCAGATTGAAAACGGCACAGCGCAGCGCGTGCCGCAGGACGAGTCGCAGGCGACGTATGCGCCCATGCTCTCGCGCGAGCTTTCTCCCATTGACTGGACGAGAAGCAGCACGCAGATCATCGACCAGATCCGCGCGCTGATCCCGTGGCCCTGCGCCGCGGCGAGCATTCTCGGCGCGAACACGAAAATTTTCCATGCCGTGCCGCTCGGCGAAACGAAGGACGCGCCCGGCACGCTGTGCGCGCGCAAAAAGGGCATCGAAGCCGCCTGCGGCGACGGCAAAAGCATTCTCATCACGGAGCTGCAGCCCGACGGCGGCAAGCGCATGGCAGCGAACGCTTTTCTGAACGGCAAGCGCATCGCCGCGGGGACGGTCCTCGATGCGTAAGGGAAATACCGCGAACGCGCGCGAATGCGCGCTCTCCGTTCTGGTCGCCTGCCGCCGCAACGGTGCGTGGGCGGACGCCGCGCTGAAGGCGCAGCTCGGCAAGTGCGCACTGAGTGCTCAGGACGCGGCGCTTTGCAGCCGCATCGTCTACGGCGTGATGCAGAACGAGCTTCTGCTGAACTGGTATTTGAGCGCCTACTGCACGCAGAAGCTCGACCATTTGCAGCCACCGCTCTCCGACATTCTGCGCATCGGCGCGTACCAGATCTTATTTCTGGACAAGGTACCCGACCACGCCGCTGTCAGCGAGTCCGTGGAGCTCTGCCGCACGAACGGCAGAAGCGCCGCGAGCGGACTCGTCAACGCCGTGCTGCGCAAGGTCGCGCAGAATAAGTCGAATCTCCCGCCGCTGCCGGAGGGGAATATCGCACGATTGAGCGTCGCCTACAGCCACCCGCAGTGGCTCGTCAAAAAGCTCGTGTCTCTCCTCGGCGTCGAGGAAGCGGAAGCGTTTCTTCGCATCGACAACGAGGCTTCGCCCATCAGCGTACAGGTCAACCCGCTCAAAACGAATGAAAAAGCGCTCGTCGACGAACTTCGCGGCGAGGGCGTCTGCGTCACGCCGCACCCGTGGGTGCCCGGATGCCTGGAGCTTTCCGGCACGGGCGACCTAACGACGCTCAGCGCTTTCTACAATGGCCGCTTCACCGTACAGGACGCGGCGGCACACCTGATCGTCTGCGCCGCGGACTTTGCGCGCGGGCAGAGGGTGCTGGACGTCTGCGCCGCTCCGGGCGGCAAGTCGTTCGCCGCGGCATTCGCGATGGAAAACGAGGGGAGCATCCTCTCGTGCGATCTACATGAAAACAAATTGAAGCGCATCCGCGAGGGCGCGCAGCGCCTCGGCATCACGTGCATCGAGACCGCCGCCGTCGACGGCCGCGCGTTCCGCGAGGAATGGGCAGGGAAGTTCGACGTCGTCATCTGTGATGTGCCGTGCTCGGGTCTTGGCATCATCCGCAAAAAGCCGGACATCCGCTATAAGGACGCGCAGGAATTTTCCGCGCTGCCGGAGCTCCAGCGCGCGATCTTAGAGAACAGCGCGCGCTATGTGAAACGCGGCGGCCTTCTCGTCTACTCGACCTGCACGATCCTGCCCGAGGAGAACGAGCAGGTGACGGACGGCTTTTTGAAGGCACACGACGAGTTTACTTACGAAGCCTTTTCGCTACCGAACGGCGTGAGCGCGCCGGGGCATTTGACGCTCTGGCCGCAGCGCAACAATACGGACGGGTTCTATCTCAGCCGCATGAGGAGAAAGACGCATGACTGATTTAAAGTCAATGACATTGGAGGAAATCACCGCGGCGCTGCGCGCGATGGGCGAACCGTCGTTCCGCGGCAAGCAGGTCTTCACCTGGCTGCACCGCGGCATCACCGATTTTGACGAGATGATGAATATTCCCAAATCCCTGCGCGAAAAGCTCAGGGCGGAGTACTACATCACCGTGCCGACGGTCGCGCGCAAGCAGGTGTCGAAGCTCGACGGGACGATCAAATACCTCTGGGAGCTGCAAGATGGCAACTGCATCGAAACGGTGCTGATGTCCTATCACCACGGCAACACGGTCTGCATTTCCTCGCAGGTCGGCTGCCGCATGGGCTGCAAATTCTGCGCGTCCACGCTGGCCGGCAAGGTGAGGGACTTAACACCGTCGGAAATGCTCGATCAGGTGCTTTTCACGCAGCTTGACTCCGGACGCGAAATTTCCAACATCGTCCTGATGGGCATCGGCGAGCCGATGGACAACCGGAAAAATGTGCTGCGCTTTTTGGAGCTCATCAACCATCCCGACGGGATGAACATCGGCATGCGGCACATCTCGCTTTCCACCTGCGGCGTGGTGCCGGGCATCGACGCGCTCGCGGAGGACAATTTGCAGCTCACGCTGTCCGTTTCGCTCCACGCGCCCGACAGCGCGACGCGCAGCCGCATCATGCCCGTGAACAACGCCTACGACGTGGAGGAGCTGTTTGCCGCCTGCCACCGATATTTTAAGAAAACCGGCCGCCGCATCTCGTTTGAATACGCGATGATCGACGGCGTGAATGACCACGACTGGCAGGCCGACCTGCTGGCCGAAAAGATCCACGGCATGCCGGGGCATGTGAACCTCATCCCGCTCAACGACGTGGTCGAGAGCGAGTTCAAGCCGAGCAAGCGCGTCGCGGCATTCCAGAAGCGCCTTGAGTCCCACGGCCTGACGGCGACGGTCCGCCGCAGCCTGGGCGGCGACATTGACGCCAGCTGCGGACAACTCCGGCGCAAAGAAATGAGAGCAAGAGAGGGGGCCGCGCAATGAGAGCCTGTGGAAAAACCGACGTCGGTCTGCGGCGGCATGAAAATCAGGATACCTTTGCCGTCGAGCAGGGCAAAAAGCTGCTCATCGCCGTCGTGTGCGACGGCATGGGCGGCGCCGAGGGCGGACAGATCGCAAGCTCTGTTGCGGTGGAGACCTTTATGAAGGAAATGCGCGCGCTCATCCGCGCGGACATGACCGCCGAGCAGCTGCGCGAGCTCGCGTCGTTCTGCGTGGCGAAGGCCAACACGGCGGTCTATCAGCGCGCGCTGCAAGACCCCGCTTATCAGGGCATGGGCACGACGCTCGTCAGCGCAGTGGCAGAGGAGAAGTACGCCATCGTCTGCAACATTGGCGACAGCCGCGCGTATTTGATCCGCGGCGGCGAGATCACACGCATCACGCACGACCACAGCGTCGTGCAGACGCTCGTGGAAAACGGCAACATCACCGCCGAGGAGGCGCGCACGCACCCGAACCGCAACCTCATCACCCGCGCGCTCGGCCCAGACGAAAACACGCTCTGCGACGCGTTCGAGGTCTCGTTCACCAAGGGGGACAAAATTCTCCTCTGCACGGACGGCCTTGTCGTCACCGCGACGGACGACGAAATCTGCCGCGCCGTGTGCGCGGGTAAGAGCGCGGAAGAAAGCCTTGACGATCTCATTACGCTCGCCAAGGCGCAGGGCGCGCCGGACAACGTGACGGCTGTGCTCATTGAACACGAGTAAAGGAGGTGGCACCGTATGAACAATATGATCGGAAAAATGCTCGACAACCGCTATGAGCTGCTCGAAGTCATCGGCAGCGGCGGCATGGCCGTTGTCTACAAGGCCAAGTGCCACCGCTTGAACCGCCTCGTGGCGGTCAAGGTGCTCAAGAGCGACCTTGCCGAGGACGCCGACTTCCGCCGCCGCTTCCGCGACGAGTCGCAGGCTGTCGCAATGCTCTCGCACCCGAATATCGTCTCGGTCTACGACGTCAGCCGCGGCGAGACGGAGTATATCGTCATGGAGCTCATCGACGGCATCACGCTCAAGCAGTATATGGAAAAGCGCGGCCAGCTCAACTGGCGTGAGGCGCTGCACTTCATCACGCAGATCATGAAGGCGCTCTCGCACGCGCATTCGCGCGGCATCATCCACCGCGACATCAAGCCGCAGAACATCATGGTGCTTCGCGACGGCAGCGTCAAGGTCGCTGACTTCGGCATCGCCTGCCTCGCCAACTCTGCCAACACGCTCACGCAGGAGGCGCTCGGCTCGGTGCACTACATGTCGCCCGAGCAGGCGAGGGGCGACCGCACGGACGCGCGCTCGGACATCTACTCCGCGGGCGTCGTGCTCTACGAAATGCTGACGGGGAGACTCCCGTTCGAGGGCGACAACGCCGTTTCCGTCGCCATCCAGCACCTTTCCTCCGTGCCGCTCTCGCCGCGCGAGATCAATCCCGACGTGCCCGAAGCGCTTGAGCTCATCTGCATGAAGGCGATGGCCTCCGATTTGGAGAAGCGCTACGCCTCGGCGGATGAAATGCTCGCAGACCTTGAGGAGTTCCGCAAGAATCCCGAGGTCGACCTCGACTTCACGATCGAAGACCTGCACCGCGAGACCGTGGACGAGCCCACGCAGTATATCCCCGCCGTGCACACCGTCTCCAAGGCACAGAAGGTGCAGGAGGCGGACGACGAGGAGGAAGAAGAAGCATCCCCGCACAAGCTGGGCACGCGCAAGCTGCTCACGATCATCGGCGCGGCGGTGGCTGCGGTGGCACTCATCGTGCTGCTCTGGCACGCGATCTTCAGCGATCTTCTCGGCGGCGAGCAGACGCCGACGGAGTATGTGGTGCCGCATCTCATCGGCAAGACCATCGACGAGGCGAACGAGGACGAAAATGTGAAGGGCATCTTCACGATCGAACAGATCGGCCAGCGCGCGAGCAGCGAATACGCGGCGGGTCAGATTATCGATCAGTCGCCCGAGCGCGGCAAGACCGTAAAGGGCAACCGCGTCATCTCGGTTTTCGTCAGCTCCGGCGCCAAGACGGAGAAAATGCCGAATCTCGTCAACAAGGAGTACCGCGACGCAACGCTCCAGCTCACCAACCTTGACTTGAACCTTGTCGTCAACGACCCGGTCGAGGAATACAGCAGCATCACGAAGGGCTATGTCATCCGCACGATTCCCGAGTACGGCGAAACGCTTCAGGAGGGCGACAGCGTCACGCTCGTCGTCAGCAAGGGCGAGCAGCCCAAGCCCGTGAAGGTGCTCTCTTTCATCGGCATCGACATTGAGATCGTCCGCCAGCAGGTCACGCAGACCGGCCTTGTCGTCGGCGAGGTGACGCAGCGCGCATCCGACGAGCCCTACGGCACGGTCATCGATCAGAGCATCAGCGCCGAAACGCAGGTGGACGCGGGCACGACCATCAACTTCGTTATCAGCGAAGGCCCCGCCATGCCGGACTACGGCGATGACGCCACGACCTCCGGAGGGTAACCGCAGCCGTGAGAGGAAGAATACAGCGCGCACTGAGCGGCTTCTACTATGTCAAATGCGCGGACGGACAGCTCTACACCTGCAAGGCGCGCGGCAAATTCCGCAGGGAGGGCATTTCGCCGCTCGTGGGCGACGACGTCGAATTCTGCGAGGTGCCGGGCGGCGAAGGCCGCATCGACGAAATTCTGCCGCGCCGAAACAGCTTTGACCGCCCGAGCGTCGCCAACATCGACCAGATGGTCATCGTCTGCTCACAGGCGATCCCGAAGACCGATCCATATTTGGTCGACCGCATGACGGCCATCGCCGCGCTCAAGGGCTGCAACGTGCTCATCTGCATCAACAAGTGCGACTTAGACCCCGCGGACGCGCTGCGGGAATACTATGAAAACGCGGGCTTTCGCACCGTCAGCGTCAGCGCGGAGACGGGCGAGGGCATCGAGGCGCTACGCGCCCAGCTCGTCGGGCGGCTCTCCGCCGTCACAGGCAACTCCGGCGTTGGCAAGTCGAGCATTCTGAATGCGCTCGACCCCAGCATGTCGCTCAAGACAGGTGAGGTGAGTCAGGCGCTCGGCCGCGGACGGCACACGACACGCCATGTTGAGCTCTACGAGCTACCCTGCGGCGCGGAGATCATCGACACACCGGGCTTTTCCTCGTTCGAGACGACGGGGCTCAATTTGGAGCTCAAAGAAAAGCTACCCGAGTGCTTTTTGGACTTTTCGCCCTACCTTGGCGACTGCCAATTCATCGGGTGCAGCCACACAAAGGAAAAGGGCTGCTCGGTGCGTCAGGCCGTAAAAGATGGCAGGATCGTCAGAGGGCGGCATGAAAGCTACTGCCGACTCTACGACGAGCTCAAGGATCTGCGCGAATGGAACGCGGGCAGTCAAAAACGACGCTAACCGAAAATAAAATGGACAAAGGCCCGCTTCCTTTCGGAAGCGGGCCTTCGCCATTTAGAGAGATGAGAGAGGGATCAAATATCAATCCTGAAACAGGGGGGTGGAGAGGTAACGGTCGCCGGTGTCGGGCAGCAGGACAACGATGGTCTTGCCCTTGTTCTCGGGACGCTTGGCGAGCTGGATACCGGCCCAGACGGCAGCGCCGGAGGAGATACCGACCAGCACGCCCTCGCTGTGGCCGACAAGCTTGCCGGTGGCAAAGGCGTCGTCATTCTCGACGGTGATGATCTCGTCATAGATCTTGGTATCAAGAACGTCAGGCACAAAGCCCGCGCCGATGCCCTGGATCTTATGCGCGCCCGCAACACCCTTGCTCAAAACGGGGGATGAGGCGGGCTCGACGGCGACGACCTTGACGTTGGGGTTCTGCTCCTTGAGGAACTTGCCCGTGCCGGTCAGCGTGCCGCCGGTGCCGACGCCGGCGACAAAGATGTCGACCTGCCCGTCGGTGTCTTCCCAGATCTCGGGACCGGTGGTCTCATAGTGCGCCTTGGGGTTCGCGGGGTTGACAAACTGGCCGGCGATGAAGCTTCCCGGCGTCTGCGCAGCGATCTCTTCAGCCTTGGCGATGGCACCCTTCATGCCCTTTGCGCCGTCGGAGAGAACGAGCTCTGCGCCGTAGGCCTTCATCAGCTGGCGGCGCTCGACGCTCATGGTCTCGGGCATGACGATGATGATGCGATAGCCGCGTGCGGCGGCCACGGATGCAAGGCCGATGCCGGTGTTGCCGGAGGTCGGCTCGATGATGACGGAGTCGGGCTTCAGCTTGCCGCTTGCCTCAGCGTCATCAAGAATGGCCTTGGCGATACGATCCTTGACGGAGCCTGCGGGGTTGAAGTATTCGAGCTTGGCGAGGAGCTTAGCCTCGAGCTTTTCAGCCTTTTCGATGTGGGACAGTTCGAGAAGCGGGGTCTTGCCGATCAGCTGGTCCGCAGAAGTGTAAATCTTGCTCATAATGTTTCCTCCTGAACGATGTACGTTCTATATCAAAATTTTATTGTTTGTTTTATAGGTTTCGGTAATCGCTTGCATCTTATGTTCTGCCGCGGCGACATCGGAACGGGTGAAGGAATGAATTCACGTTCATTACCAACCTTTCGAGTAGGTATGTAGGAATTATACGATGTGCGTTTGGATTTGTCAAGAGGAAATTTCAAAAAAATCTATTGAATTCCCATAAACCATGTAATATAATAGGAATATCAAAAGTTGAAAAAGGCCGACTCCCGAATGCCTTTCAACGGATGTGCTTAGAAAGGCGTGAACATACTATGATGATTTCAACCAAGGGCCGCTACGCGCTGCGCGTGCTCATCGACATGGCCGAGCACCAAACCGACGGGTACATCCCGCTCAAGGAGATCGCCAAGCGGCAGGACATTTCAGAAAAATATTTAGAGAGCATCGTCAAATCGCTCGTCAAGGGCGGCGTGGTCGAGGGCATGCGCGGCAAGGGCGGCGGCTACCGCCTGTGCAAGAGCCCGGATCAGTTCACGACCGGCCAGATCCTGCGGCTGATGGAGGGCTCGCTCGCCCCCGTCGCTTGCCTCGAAGCCGGCAGCTCACCCTGCGACCGCGCAGGGGAGTGCCGCACACTCTCGCTCTGGGCGGGACTGAACGATGTCATCAATAAATATCTTGATCAGTACACGCTCGCGGATCTGCTGCGCGAAGATGGGGATTATGATTATGTAATATAATTACAGTTTCCCTGCACCGTGCAGGGGGACGCGGATAAGGGGGCCATTCTCTCACGTGAGAGAATGGCCCCCTTGGACCCCCAAGAGAACGCAAGGGGCTCTGCCCCTTGACCCCGCCATTGCAAGAGAGCAGCTCGAAGAGGTGCACGCGCTGCGCATTGCACAGCCGTTGGCAGCTTTGCTGCCTTACGGATGTGGCATACCCCTTGCGGGTAATCGGGTGCGGTGTACATGGCTTCGCCATGAATCCCTGCGAATCGTCACCGATTGCAACCGCGCCTTACTATCGTGAGGCGCGAGTGACGTTTGCTTGGCGGCGGACTGCGTGCGGAATGCGGCATTGCTTCGCTCGCCGCATTGTGGAGACTGGCGGTAGACGGGAATTACTGCGTACTTCTACAAGATGGGCAGAGCGGCAGCGGATAGTAGAAGCAGAGGCAAATCGTATCGCAGCTTCAAACGCGGCAGCGCCGCGCTGTGGGCAGTGCAATCGGCAAGCATTGAAGTTCTTCGAGCTGCTTGCTTGCAATGAAAAAACGCCTTTCTCTGGGGGTTCCAAAGGGGGTGTTCTCTTTCGCGAAAGAGAACACCCCCTTTGACTCGCTCCCCTGCGCGCGGCGCAGGGAAACCCTTTGCACTTCTTGCAAGAAGAAAATAAAAGACTTCCTTTTCTAAAAAATCTCTGTTACAATACAGTATACAAATACTAAATCGCAAGGAGAACTTTGATGAAAAAGCTGCTTTGCCTTCTTCTGACGCTCGCTATGACGCTTTCGCTCGCCGCCTGCGGCAGCAAGGCGGACGACAAGACGCCGGAAGAGGACGATCCCACACAGGCGGAGACGCCCGTCGACGACAAGCAGGACGAGCCCTCCGCGGATGACGCGGACAAAGACAATGCGTCCGACGCTACAGAGATCGAACCCGACGCAAACAAGGGCGAAAAGCCTGACGAGGCACAAAAGCCCGCGGAACCGACCAAGTCCGACAGCAAGAAGGACGAGACGCCCGCAAGCAAGCCGTCCGAACCTGCTAAACCTGCCGAGCCCTCCAAGCCCGCGGAAACACCGTCGGAAACACCTGTGGCGCAGGACACCGGCGCGCTTTCACTGCTCACGTCTGTCTGGAGCACGTACAGCGAGGATGACAAATTTCCCGCCGCGGGCGGAGACGCAGAGCACAGCGTCGACGGCGCGCCCGGCAGCTTCGATGTGTCGAACGCTGACAACCTGACCTATCAGCTGACGTTCCCGTCCGCCGACGTGTCGCTCATCGACGGCGCGGCATCGCTCGTGCACATGATGAACCTCAACACCTTTACCTGCGGCGCGTTCCACGTCAGTGACGCGGGCAACGTTTCGACCGTCGCCGCCGACATCCGCAGCGCCGTGCAGGGCAAGCAGTGGATGTGCGGCTTCCCCGATAAGCTTGTGATTTTCACCTCGGGGCAGTACGTCGTGTCCGTCTACGGCAACGAGAGCCTGGTCAATACGTTCCGCGATAAGTTCGTCGCCGCCCACAGCGGCGCGAGCACCGTCTATGACGAGGCCATCGGCGCGTAACTTCATCAAAAAAGGAAGCGCAAGCATTTTGCTTGCGCTTCCTTTTTACAATTCGATGATCTGGCAGGGGACGGGGATGGGTAATTCCTCATGTGTGGAGAGGATCACGATTTTCGTCTCTGCCGCGCGCAGGATGGCGCGCATCGCGGCCTCGCGGTTTTCCGCGTCGAGGCCGGTGAACGGCTCGTCGAGCGCGAGCGCGTCGGACGGCGCGAGCAGCGCTCGAGCGAGTGCCAGCCTACGCTGCATGCCGCCGGAATAATCGCGTACCTTCTTTTTCCCCACGCCGCCAAGTCCCAGTTCTTCCAGGAGCGCCTGCGCCGCGGCGTTGTAATTCGCGCCGAGGACGAAGCGAAGATTTCCCTCTGCGTCCAGCCCTTCGAGCAGGCGGTTTTCCTGAAAGACCGCCGTCCAGCGAAATTTATCGCCGTTGACCGTGCCGCTGTCCGGCGTTTCCAGCCCGAGCAGCACGCGCAGCAGCGTCGTCTTGCCGATGCCGGAGGGGCCGAGCAGATGCGTCACACCGATGCTCGCGCTAAAGGAAATGTCGTCAAGCACGGCATTCTCGCCGTAGCGCTTGCAAAGGTGTTCGACTCGAAGCTCCATCATGCTCCCATCCTTTCTGCGATCTTGTCCACGAGGAGAAGAAACAGCTTTTCAAACGCCGCCGAGATCAGCACGATCGCCGCCGTCCAGGCGAAGAGGTCGGCGGTCTGGAAGTATATCTTCGCGTTGTAGAGCTTCTCACCGATCGAGCCGCTGGAGAGGGCGATGACCTCCGCCGCGGTGCCGGCCTTCCAGCAAAGGCCCAGCGCCGCACTGACGGCAGAGCGGAAGTAGGGAAGCACCTGCGGCAGATACACGCCCCGCAGCGTGCGCGAAAACGGCACGCGGAACACGCGCGCCATCTCCAGAAGAGAGGCGTCCGTGCGCCGGATGCCCTCAAGCACATTTAAGTACACGGGCGGGAAGACCATCAGCGCCGCGATGAACAGCGGCAGCGTTCGGCTGGAGAGCCAGATAAGCGCCAGAATGATGAACGACGCCACCGGCACGGTCTTGACCGCCGCCACGAGCGGCGCAAGCAGCTCTTTGACGCGCGAAAACCGCGCGGAAAGCCCCGCCAGCACAACTGCCAGCGCGCAGGAAAGCAAAAAGCCGCCCAAGATGTGCATGCTCGATGTGCCGATGGCGCACCAGAACACTGCCATGCCCGCAAGCGTCCAGAGCCGCGCGAGCGAGGATACGGGAGAGGGGAGTAGCAGCGCGCCGTGCGGGTATGCCGCGTGCAGTGCCATCGCGGCAAGCTGCCAGACGATCAGCCAGAAAGCGACTGCCCAGAGACGCACGTTCTGCTTTTTTCCGCGCATGATCATCTCTCCTTTCCTTGAAATACGGCGGCGGGACAGCGCCCGCCGCCGCAAAGAATTTATGCGAAATAGAAGCTGTTATCCGGCATCTCGCCGCCGACAGCGGCGGGAGACGCATTGTAGAGCACCTCTAAATAACCGGGCAGCGCCTCAAGAAGGTCTGCCCCCGTCAGGCAGACGATGTTGCAGTAGGGCAGTGCCTTTTCCGCGACGGCGGCGTCCACGATGCTGTATTCGCCGATGAGCGCGGCGGCATCCGCGGTGTTAGCATTGACGTAGTCAACGCTTGCGGCGTATTCCTTCAGGAATTCGTTCACGGCCGCGGGATTTTCCTCCACGACCTCGCGGCGGGCAACAATGACGCCCGTGATGAGCGCCGAGCCGTTATCGAGTGCGTCCCATTCAGCATTCAGATCGAGCGCCATGCGCAGGCCCTCGATCTTGCTCTGCGCCACGGTGACGAAGGGCTGGGGCAGGAGCGCAACGCTCGCCTGACCGGAAGCCAGTGCCGCGACACACTCGCTGTGCTCGCTCTTCCAGTCGATCGTCACATCGTTATCGGGATCGATGCCGTTTTCCGTGAGAAGATAGCGCAGGGCGTATTCCGGCGTAGAGCCCTTGCCCGCCGCCACGATGGTCTTGCCCTTCAAGTCGGCCATGGAGTGCACGCTCTCGCCGTTTTCCACGATGTAGAGAACGCCGAGCGTGTTGACCGCCAGCACCTCGATCTCGCCCTCCGTCTTATTGTAGAGCACGGCGGCGAGGTTCGCGGGCACGCAGGCCATGTCGAGCTCGCCCTTGAGGAGCGCGGGCGTCACTTCATCCGCAGAACCGGCAAGGGTAAAGGTATATTCATTGCCAGTCGTTTCGCCGCTTTCGCTGTCCTTCATCAGCTTCACAAGGCCCATGGCCGTAGGGCCCTTGAGCGCGGCGATGGAATAGTTCGCAGGGGTGAACTCCTCCTGCTCGGTCTGCTGGTCTTCCCGCGCGTCGTTCGGCGTCTCATCCGCCTTCTGCCCGCAGGCGGAGAGCGAGAAGACGAGCGCAATCGTCAGGCACAGGGCCAAGAGATGTTTGAGGTTCTTTTTCATTGGTTTTCTTCCTTTCCGATGCTTCCCTCGGGTGCGTAGACCGTCTTGGCGGTGATGCCGTCCAGACGGCCGATCTTGCCCGACAGGGCGGAGATGACGTTGCCTGGCGCGTCGAGCGCCACACTGATGATATTCACGCCCTTTTCGCGGTACGGCACGCCCATACGCCCGATGATATACTGCCCATACTCGTGCAGTAGCTCGTTGAGCGGTTGGACGAAGCTTCCCTCGCGGACGATGATGGCCAGCACGGCGACTCTCGTTTCCATTAACGCATTCTCCTTTGTCAAAATAAAAATCATCCCTTCCGCCGTTCAGCAGAAGGGATGGAAACAGCAAATGACGACGCAGCAGGGCTGTGTCTTTGTTTTCCCTCTTCTTGTGGCTCGGAACGCATCCTCGCTGTCAGAACGGTAGAATGAATCTGGTTCGCCGCCGGTCAGAGTAGTCTTCCCGAAAGGCAAAGCGATGATACCACACTTTCGCCGCAGCGTCAAGATAGGGAAGTCAAAAGGAAAAAGCACGCCAAAAGACGTGCTTTTTCCTGTCATTCTTACTTGTCGAAGCTCGGGTTTACGTAGTAGACATTTTTCTCGTCCAGGCGGTCCTTGGCGAGGCGCAGGCCTTCACCGAAGCGCTGGAAGTGTACGATCTCGCGCGCACGCAAGAATTTGATGACATCACTCACGTCCGGATCGTCGGAAAGGCGCAGGATATTGTCGTACGTCACGCGCGCCTTCTGCTCCGCAGCCAGGTCCTCCGTCAGGTCCGCGATGGTGTCGCCCGTGACCTGCATGGTGCTCGCCGACCACGGGTAGCCCGAGGCGAACTGCGGGAAAACGCCCGTCGTGTGGTCGACAAAGTACGGCTCGAACCCAGCCTCCTTGATTTGTTCCTCCGTGAGATTTCGCGTGAGCTGGTGGACGATCGTGCCGACCATCTCCAAATGCCCCAGCTCCTCGGTGCCGATGTCGGTCAGCAGGCCCTTGAGCTCGGGGTAGGGCATGGAGTAGCGCTGGGAGAGGTAGCGCAGCGACGCGCCGAGCTCGCCGTCCGGACCGCCGTACTGCGAGATGATCGCCGCGGCAAGCCGTGGATTCGGGTTCTTGATCTTGACCGGGTACTGTAACTTTTTCTCATATACAAACATTACTTTTCTCCCTCCAGATCCCACGGCCACGGATCATTCAGCCACTTGAAGCTGCCGGGCGTCACGTCCGTCTGCAAAATCGGGCCGTACTGCTTTTCATAGGCCTCGCGCCCCTCGCGGCCGAGCTTGATATACGACCAGTAGAGGTTCAGAACCTCGGTGTCCTCCGGGTGTGTGGTGAGATAAAGCCCCAGCTCGTCGATGGCAAAATCGAGCGCCATCAGCTCTGAGAGCGCCGTGTTGACGGCGGGGAACTTCGTCTTCATCTGCGCGTGGAAGGGAAGGTTCAGCCCCGGAAACAGCGTACCGGCCTTGAGCGCGTCCTGTTGGGAATAGCGCTCGGGGTCGTTTTTCTGCACGGGGACATAGGGAAAAGCCAGCGGCGCGCAGCAGCCGTTCGGCAGTGTGCCCACGCCGGACTCGGCGCGCATGGCTCTGTTGTCGTCCAAAGAAGTCTCCTCCTTGCAAAGAAATCGGGCATCCGCCCACACCATCCTATGCAGCGGGAGAAAAAAGGGAAGCGGGGCTTTTCTTTTTGTTCAAAGTCCTGTATAATGAAAAGCACATAAGGCCGCGCCGCGGGGCATACATTGTTCCGGGGTGAGGGGTATTTTGTTTATCGTTTTCGGAAAAAAGGCGTTTTACGCCATATTCGCGCTGCTGCTCGTGCTGACGGCGGCGACCGTCAGCCTGCTTCTGCCGCCAGAGGCGGTGGAGACGAGCGTGTCGGCGCCGACAGGGAAGACCGTCTGGGTCATCGACGCGGGGCACGGTGGGGAGGACGGCGGGGCCGTCGCCGCCGACGGCAGCAAGGAAAGCGACATGAACCTCGCCATCGCGCGGCGGCTCAACGCGCTGCTCGTTTTTCTCGGCGAGGAGACGCGCATGACGCGAACAGAGGATATCTCCATCCACGATGCCAGTGCGTCCACGCTGCGGGAAAAGAAGCGCTCCGACCTCGAAAACCGCGTGGGACTGGTCAACAGCACGCAAGGCGCTATCCTTGTCAGCATCCACCAGAACAGTCTTCCGTCATCCAAGCAGACGCATGGCGCGCAGGTGTTTTACGGCAAAAAAGAGGGGAGTGCCGAGGTCGCGAATGCGGTGCAGCTCGCGCTGAATCAGACTGTCAATGCGGGCAATGAGAAGACAGAGAAGGCCATCGACGCGTCGATCTTCCTGATGAAAAACGTCACCGCACCTGCAATCCTGATCGAGTGCGGATTTTTGAGCAATGAAAACGAAACGGCGCTTTTGAAAAGTGGCGAATATCAGCAAAGACTGGCCGTTGTGATCGCGTCCGGCCTTTTACAGCAGCAGTAAAGCAAAAGAGGTTTACAATATGGCAAAGGCAAAAAGTGTATTTTTCTGCACGGAGTGCGGCAACGAAACGCCCAAATGGGCGGGCCGCTGCCCGAGTTGCGGCGCATGGAACACGCTCGTGGAGCAGGCCGTCGGCGACGGTGCAAAGGCGAAAGCGGGCGGCCGCAGCCGCGCGCTGCGCGCCAAGGCGCACCCGATCGCAGAGCTCGACACGGCGCAGGAGATCCGTTTTCCCACCGGCATGGGCGAGCTTGACCGCGTGCTTGGCGGCGGCGCTGTGCAGGGTTCGCTCGTGCTCGTCGGCGGTGCACCGGGCATCGGCAAATCGACGCTGATGCTGCAGATCTGCGGAAAACTGAGTGAAACCGCCAAAATTCTGTACGTTTCCGGCGAGGAATCGCCGCGTCAACTCAAGCTGCGCGCCGACCGTCTCGGCGTCAGTTCGGACAAGCTGTATGTCCTGTCCGAGACCTGCCTCGGTGATGTGCTGGAATCCGTCGAAGAAGAAAAGCCCGACGTTTTGATCGTCGACTCCATCCAGACGCTCTATCAGGACTCGCTCGAATCGCCCGCGGGCAGCGTGGCGCAGGTGCGCGCCTGCACGCTGGAGCTGATGCAGCTGGCCAAAGGGGAGGGCATCACCGTCTTTGTCATCGGGCACGTCAACAAAGAGGGTTCTATTGCGGGCCCGAAGGTGTTGGAGCACATGGTCGACTGCGTTTTATATTTCGAGGGTGAGGCGCACATGAGCTATCGCATCCTGCGCGCGGCGAAAAACCGCTTCGGCGCGACGAACGAGATCGGCGTATTCGAGATGCGCAGCGAAGGCCTTGTCGAAGTGCCGAACCCGTCGGAAATGCTGCTTTCGGGACGACCTGACGATGCGCCCGGCACGTGCGTGACCTGCGTGATGGAAGGCCAGCGCCCGGTGCTGGCCGAGGTGCAGGCATTGCTTGCGCCCGCGGCGCAGTCAGTCTCGCGGCGGACAAGCAACGGCTTTGACTACAACCGCGCCGCCATGCTGATGGCGGTGCTCGAAAAGCGCGGCGCGCTCAAGGTGTCCGGCTGTGACGCGTTCTTGAACGTCATCGGCGGATTGAGCGTGGACGAGCCCGCAGCAGACCTTGCCGCCGTGCTGGCGCTCGCGTCGAGTTATCTCGACAAGCCCATCGGCAATCACGTCGCCGCCATCGGCGAGGTCGGCCTGACCGGCGAGCTTCGCAGCGTGAACCATTTGAGCGAGCGGCTCAGCGAGGTGCACCGTCTGGGCTTTGAAACATGCATCATCCCGAAGCAGCGCAAGGATCAGATCCGCGCGCCGCAGGGGCTCGCGCTGATCGAAGCACGCAACATCGCCGAAGCGCTGCGCGCCATTGTGCAGGCGTAAACGCCGATGCGCCGATTGTAAAGCAGTTTCTATAATCTATAATATAGTAGCAAAACCGGCAGCGTTTTCACGCTGCCGGACCCATAAAATCCCATGATCCTGACAAAGGAGGTTTTTGCCGCCAGCCACGCCAAAACGCTCATTTCTGCAAGAATACGCTTTTCCGCTCCCCTCAATTGAACAAAATTTTTATTTTGTTCAATTCTGTATAGACTTCAAAATGCCCCTCTCCATCGGCTCCTTTATTGAAAACCGCCGTACAGCCGATCAACGGCATGTGCGCTGTGCATCCCGTTCAAAGGATCAATCTCTGCGTCGCGTTTGAACTGCCAACAACGCTCACAGATCAAAGCTGCTGAATTTTTCTTTGCCGACATCCCGACATTTTGAAATTCAATTTTGGAGTATCTCTCCGTATTATTTTTGCTGTAACGAATGAGCTCGCGTGAAAATGCGGCTTACTTTATATTATGAACGACTACCGCTTGGAATCGCCGCCGATCCTGCGTGATTTTTTATCCTATCACGAGACCATCAAAGCCCACTCGCAGAAAACGGTTGACGAATACTTCCTCGACCTGCGCAACTTTTTTCGCTATCTGAAGCAGTCGCGTGATCCGTCGCTGCGAGACCTCCCTTTGAGTGAAATTTCCATCATGGATGTCGATCTCGACTTTGTGAAAAAAGTAACATTAACCGATATCTACGCCTACATGACCTATCTGAGCCGCGACCGCGTGCAGCATCAGAACAGTGACGTGTCTGACTACGGCCTGAACGCCGCGTCCAGAGCGCGAAAAATCGCAACAATTCGGTCTTTTTACAACTATTTGGTCAATAAAGCGCACCTTTTGGACACGAATCCCTGCAAGGACCTCGATTCCCCCAAGATCAAAAAGTCGCTGCCGAAGTACCTGACGCTCGACGAGAGCGTGCAGCTTTTGCAGTCCGTCGACGGGCAGAACCGCGAGCGCGATTACTGCATTCTGACGATCTTTCTGAACTGCGGGCTGCGAATCTCCGAACTCTGCGGCCTCGATCTGCAGGACATTCAGGACGACGCGCTGCGCGTGCTCGGCAAAGGCAACAAGGTGCGCATCGTCTACTTAAACGACGCCTGTAAGGATGCGCTCAAGCGTTATCTCGCCGTCCGCCGCCCCATCTCCGGCCGCGACCACAATGCCCTCTTTCTCTCGTCGCGCAACGAGCGCATCAGCCGCTCGAGCGTCCACGCGCTCGTCAAAAAGCACCTGAGCGCCGCGGGGCTCGACGCTTCAGAATACTCCTCGCACAAGCTGCGCCACACGGCGGCAACGCTCATGCTGCAAAATGGCGTGGACGTCAAAGCCGTGCAGGAGGTGCTCGGACATGAGCATCTGAACACGACGGAGATCTACACACACATTGATAACGACGCGCTGCGCGTGGCTGCAAAGGCAAATCCCTTGTCGCATGTAAAGATGAAAAAGAACGAGGATTAAAATTGACTTTCCCGGCTTCATCCGATATACTTAATAGTTGATGAAATGTATTTTTCAAGGAGGGTTTCCATGAATACAAAAGAGCTTTCCCCCATCTGCCGGCAGGTGCGGCGCGACATCATCACGATGACCGCCAACGCCGGCAGCGGCCACCCCGGCGGTTCGCTGTCCGCGGTGGAGCTGATGACCAGCGTCTTCTTCAACCATATGCGCGTTGACCCCAAGAACCCGCACGACCCCGACCGCGACCGCTTCGTGCTCTCCAAGGGTCACGCCGCTCCCTGCTATTACGCGGTGCTCGCCGCCAAGGGCTTCATCTCCCGCGACGAGTACGCAAACTTCCGCCAGCTCCACTCCATCCTGCAGGGCCACCCCGACGCGAAAAAGGTCCCCGGCGTGGACGCCTCCACGGGTTCTCTCGGTCAGGGCGTGTCCATCGCTGTCGGCATGGCGCTGGGCGCCAAGCATCTCGGCAAGGATACGAAGGTCTTCGCCCTCGTCGGCGACGGCGAGAGCCAGGAGGGTCAGATCTGGGAGGCCTATATGGCCGCCGCGCACTATAAGCTCGACAACCTGACCGTCATCATCGACAACAACGGGCTCCAGATCGACGGCACGAACGACCAGGTCATGAGCCTTGGCGATCTGCCCGCCAAGCTCCGCGCGTTCGGCTTTGACCTCGTCGAGCTGCCCGACGGCAACGATCTTGACGCCGTCGAGGCCGCACTCTCCAAGCCTACCATGCCCGGCAAGCCCAAGGCCATCCTTGCACACACCGTCAAGGGCAAGGGCGTTTCGTTCATGGAGAATCAGGTCGGCTGGCACGGCAAGGCCCCAAATGCCGAGCAGCGCGAGCAGGCTTTGAAGGAATTGGAGGACTAAGAACATGGCTGATAAAATTGCAACCCGTCAGGCTTACGGCGAAGCGCTGGTCGAGCTTGTCGAAAAGAACGATAAGGTCGTCGTGCTCGACGCCGACCTCGCCAACGCCACGCAGACCTGCAAGGTCGCCAAGGCGCACCCCGAAAAATTCTACAACTGCGGCATTGCCGAGGCCAACATGGTCGACATTGCCGCCGGTATGTCCACGATGGGGCTCATCCCCTACTGCTCCTCATTCGCGATGTTCGCCGCCGGTCGCGCCTACGAGCAGATCCGAAACTCCGTTGCTTACCCCCACTTCAATGTCAAAATCTGCGCGACCCATGCGGGCGTCAGCGTCGGCGAGGACGGCGGCAGCCACCAGTGCATCGAGGACATCGCCCTCATGCGCGTCATCCCCGGCATGACGGTCATCTGCCCCGCGGACGCCAACGAAGCAAAGGCCGCCACCATGGCGATCGCCGAGATGAACGGTCCTGTCTACATGCGTCTTGCGCGCCTTGCCACCCCCGTTTTCGAGGGCGACATGGTCAAGCCCTTTGAGATCGGCAAGGCCAACGTCCTGCGCGAGGGCAAGGATGTTGCGATCTTCGCGACCGGCCTCATGGTCAATGAGTCCCTGATGGCTGCAGAAATGCTCGCCAAGGAAGGCATCGACACCGCCGTCATCAACATCCACACCATCAAGCCTATCGACGCTGCGTGCGTCACCGAATGGGCTGAAAAGTGCGGCAAGGTCATCACCGTCGAGGAGCACAGCGTCATCGGCGGCCTGGGCGACGCCGTGGCCGACGTCCTGATGGGTAAGGTCAACTGCAAGTTCCATAAGATCGGCGTGAACGACCGCTTCGGCCAGTCCGGCAAGGCGGCGGACGTGCTACGCGAGTATGGCCTGACGGCCGATCAGATCGCCGAGACCGTCAAGGCGAACATCTGATGAACACCGCGCCCAAGTGCGTCGACATGACGGAATCACTGCGCCGCGGCGCAGGCCGCCTGCTTTATGACGGAGATGAAGGCTCTCTCGTCCTCAGCATGGACGGAACGTTTTTGCTGAGCGACATGCTGGACGGCGCGCTACTGTGCGAAAAGATTCGCACGCTCTGCCCTGCCGCTCCCAAGCTGTTCACCGTCAAAAGTGACGATGCCGCAGCGGCGCTGATGCGGGAGTTTTCCCTGCACGATTCCATGCGCTGCACGCAGTGGGTCTATGAGAAGAGCGAGCCCCCCTGCCCCGTCACGGCGGACATCCGCCCGCTGACGCAGGAGCATGCGGCTCTGGTTGCGTCCGTCTATCACGACGGCGACGGTGCGTACATCCGTAACCGCATCGAACACGGCGCACTCTTCGGCGTATTTGAGAGCGATGCCCTCGCAGGCTTCGCCGGTTTTCATGACGACGGCAGCATGGGCATGCTCGAAATTCTACCGCCGTTCCGCCGCCGCGGGTATGCCGCGCAGCTGGAAGCATTTCTGATCGCCGCGGCGCTGAAGGAGGGCCGCGCGCCCTACTGCCACGTGGTCGACGGAAACGAAGCGTCGCTGCATTTGCAGCGGAAAATGGGCCTCACCTGCACCCGCCTTCCCGCGATCTGGGTCAATTAAGCAAAGAAAGGAGACAAAGCGAATCGGTTTTGTCTCCTTTTTTCAAAAATATCGCAAATCCTCTTGCAAAATCAAATTTCTGTGTTACAATGCAATTAGTTCCAAACGTACCAAACATTTGAAATAACTTTTTATCAAAGGAGAAGATATTATGCCGCTCGTAACA